>WNFS01000238.1_pt1 | contig 39858 bp, 52 predicted proteins | sample 5400141 | NCBI WGS metagenome assembly WNFS01 (sample SAMN13153358, study PRJNA577476) | soil metagenome | isolation source: 60 cm saprolite under Madrone tree | place: USA:California | collected 2016-06-14
CGGAAAACCCATCCAAATTGACGGTATCTCGTACGAAGTCATTGGCGTTCTTGAGCCTCGCAAAGGCCAACTCGTCAAGGATCAATCCGCGGACAAGGCGGTGATGGTTCCTTATCGCACCTATCACAAACATATCCCGCAAGACGACGAAAATATGATCGGTGCCGTCGCTTACCCTGGCCGCATGTCGGAAGCCGAGGACCAGATCCGCGGGGTGTTGCGGCGCCGCAGAAACGTGCCCTACAGCAAGCCTGATAATTTTGGGATTTCCAGCGCACAGCAGATCGCCGATCAGTTTCGTCAAATCACCGCGTCCGTGGCGCTTTTGATTTCCGTCATCAGCTCCATCGGACTTCTCGTCGGCGGCGTCGGCGTGATGAACATCATGCTCATGTCCGTCACGCAGCGGACCCGCGAGATTGGCGTGCGCAAAGCCATCGGCGCGCGCCGCCGCGACGTCATCTGGCAGTTCCTCACCGAAGCGGTTGTGCTCACCGGCGCGGGAGGCGTCATCGGGGTGTTGCTCGGCGGCGGCATCAGTTTGTTGATCAACCTCGCCGTCCCCACTCTGCCGTCCTCCATACCGCTCTGGGCCGTGGTGCTCGCCGTGGGCGTCTCCATGAGCGTGGGCCTCTTCTTCGGCATGTACCCCGCTATCAAAGCCGCCCGCCTCGATCCCGTCGAGGCGCTGCGCTATGAGTAAGTCGGCCCGGGATCTGCGGGATCGCCAGTGTGCGCCAAGCGGAGGTTTCTGTTAAATTGGTAGAGTTGTTTCCATCGCGGGAGAGGTGGCCGAGCGGTTTAAGGCGCACGCTTGGAAAGCGTGTGTAGGTTAACCCCTACCGTGGGTTCGAATCCCACCCTCTCCGCCATAGTTAAAATAGCCGCATAGAAACTACCTCTTGACATATCGCTACTGACCTGCTACTGTATTTGAAGGATTTAGGGAGGTCAGTTATGCCAGCCATTTACGTCCGCGGGGTCCTACCGAACGAACAGGGAGTTGTAGCCCTCAGATACAAGAAAGTGCCTATCGGACGTGGTAGGCGTCCAGAATGGGCCAAGGCACCCTTCCATGTGCGCTTTACGCAACTGGGGCGGCAGGTATGGAGTCCCCCATTCGACACGATGGAAACGGCCCTGGAGTTCCAAGACGGGACTAAAGAATTGGTAACTGCCCGAGCCGCGGGATTGACGGTCGCTGAGGTCCAGGACGCTGCGAACGCCAACCGCAAGCCGATCAAGACCGCGGTTGAGAAGTTCCTCGACCGTAAGCGGAAAAAGGCTGACGCGACGGTTGCCAACTACTCTTTCATCTTGTATCAATTTCTCGCTTGGCTTCCCCGATCCGTTCGCTTCGTTGACCAAATCGAAGCCGAGATTCTTGATAACTACAAACGACACCTTGAAGACGAAGAGGAAGCGGCTCCGAAGACGGTCAAGAACAAATTGCTAGTTGTCTGCTTTATGCTAAAAGCGAGTGGCGTCCAGAATCCCTCAAAACTTATCGAGATGCCCACCATTGATGAGGAACCAGCAGAGCCGTACACCCGCCAAGACCTTACCAAACTCTTCGCAGAGAGCCGTAAGGCGGGCGGAGAGGAAATTGAAGTTATGACCCCGGAGGAGCGAGTTCGCTACCAGTTTTTCCTTGATACCGCTTGCCGTGAGAAGGAAGTTCAGTTTGCGACGTGGGCGGATATTATTGACGGCGAGTATTACGTGCGGACAAAGGAATACACCACGGATACGGGCAAGGTTAAGAAATTCACCACCAAAAATCACCTGACCCGCCGCATACCACTCACCCGCGAGTTGCTTGATCTGTTAGAAGCTCGCCAGAAGAAAGCTCCTCATAACCGTTGGATTTTCGTCAACGAAGACGGAGAACCGGAAGGCCACTTTCTCAGAAAGTTCAAGGCTCTAGCGAAACGAGCCGGTTTGAATTGCGGCCAATGCAAAACAACGATCATGGACGGCAAGTATGAGAATCGCCGCGAGACAGAAGTCACCTGCGAAACTCGGCCAGTGTGTGAGAAGCACTACCTACACAGGCTCCGCAAGACTTGTGCAACGTTCTGGCATGAGCAGAACATTCCTCTCCGCACCATTCAATACTGGCTTGGTCATAAGAGCTTGGAAACGACTCAGAAATATCTCGGAATTCAGAACAAGGATGCGGTTCAACAACAGATTAACGCCAAGAAATTCTAATCCAAGTCTTTAGGAGGGCCGGTCTCGAAAGGGATGATCGGCTCTTTTTATTCCGCTCCACCAAAACCGATCCGTTTGCTTATCTCTGGCGTCATTCCCCCCGAGGCTTTGAACCGCTTGGCAATCTTGTCCATGATCTTTTTCTGCTCGGGAGTGTTGCCAGAGGGCAGAAAGCGATACCAACGCGCTAGTTGCTCATGCGAGGCTTTCTCGACCTGCTCGATTGTAGGGAAGTCTGGACGCTCGGACATTTCTTTCATCGGAAAAAAATTATAGCAGAACAAGTTAAAACTTAGTTGCGGTTCTCCCGCAGGAACTTCATCATTCTCGATTCTTCATCCAACATACGGAAAAACGCTAGACACTGCTCGCACTTTCCTTCCTTCAGGTGCTCTACGAATTTGAAGATGTCCGCTTTGCGGAATTTTCGGCAAGATTTTAGGTTGGGTGAGATTCGCAGAACTGCTAACTGCTCTTCGGTCAAACCTTTGCTTCGTTTCTTGCGAGGCATCACCAGTCAAAAAAACTTCCTCCCGACTTTTGCGCGGATGCTCCGCGAACGACCAGGTAAGTTTTTTGGTCTTCGAAGTCAAGGAACCCCGGTTTTAGAGATTCAACTTTTTCGCTTAAGTGTTTCACGAGGTCTCGCTGCGAGCCTCCACAAATCACGACGATAACTTGTCCCTTCCATTGAGTGTTGTAGATATCGAGCTGGCCAAGAAGACGCTGAAGCTGTCCCGTCGATTGAAGACAATCCTTGATTTCGATAAGGATTTTGTCTTCAACAACTATATCGCCCTTCACCCGGCCAGCAGCGTATTGCTTAATGACGTTCGAGTTTTGAAGATTCTTTTCCAAATGCTTGTGTAGCGAACGCTCAAAATCCTTTTCGGTTTCACACTTTCTAGGATGCCAAGAATCAATGAGCTTAAGCACGTCGCGGGCTGAGACAGACACAGGCAGTTACCTCCGAGGCGAAGTGCTATAAGCTTACCTCTCAATACGGACTGGCTCAAAAGGATAGTCTCATGTTCGATATAGACTTCTACTATCCGTACTGGCGCGGCGGGAGAAGTGACCGACATTCTCAACAATGTAAGACGGAACGACCCGTAACCCGCTGATGCATCCAGAGGATTTCTTGAATATGGATGATGCCATAAGCTTGTTCAATCTCTGCCTCACAGCTTTAGATCGTTTGATTAACGACATGGAAAAACGCGGTTTTGCTAAGGCTTTTGTCCCATAGGATCAGATCAAACCCTCTCAAAATTTCCATACATCGCTCTGGGTCTTGTCACCGTCGTTTAGCAATTTGGCGGTTCATTCGGCGGGCGGCTCACGGATGTCGTACGATTAGATGAGGTCTTTGGTTGGCCGGATCGAACGAGATCGTGACCCACTCCAGAGGCCAACAACGTTGATATGTTCCGCCGTCCACGGTTATGAAAAATTGATTACAAGCGAGCATCGTGGCGTTTGCGTTTCCGGCCCTTCCACCTACCATTTCCCAATAAATCTGCTGGCCGATCATTTTCTCTAGTTCCCGAGCTTTGCTGCTTCGTTGGAGAATCAGCTTATCGAATTGTTCGTCAGAAGCCTTTTTTGTCTCAGACCCGACACGCACGTAGGAATGTCCGGCGAAGTGAGGTCTCTGCAAACTACCGGGAACCAACACTGCAAGAAGCTCTTGGCCATCTTTTCGCAGGACCCTTGATATGAAATAGATTGGAGGCCATATCTCTGCAATTAGTGTGGTGAGTGATTTTTGCAACGAGTCAAGGTTCACCTGCTCTCTAGTCTGTTCGAACATCCCGTTATCATAAGCCCCTATGAAAAGGATTCCGGGATAGCCTATTGGACATGAATTCGCAAATCCAACCACAGTGCGGGTCCAATCTTTATGGTCTGAGAACCGTTTTCGCTCTACGAAATTATCCTCGGTGCTGACGAGCTTGAGAAACAGTTCTTCGTCGGTCACTGGAATCCTAAGGTCTTCGCTCATATTCGTCACCCGGCTTTCACCTCCAACGGCATCTTAATACCCCTTTGCCATGTTCCGGGTCCAAGTCGATGAGCCTCCGCGCAGCCAGGATCGTTGCGGCAAACAGAATGGCGGAACTTTCTTTCCTCGGTCATTTGGAATCTCCCGCAGTGATTTGCTTGCGCTAGAGGACGGAGAGAGGAGTTTACTCTTTCTTGTTCCAGGTGTCCCACCATGCGGAACGCGGAGAAGGAGTCGTGCTTTCGTCGCCTTCGAAATCTTCGCTTTCGTAGCCGCAGACATTACTCGTTTCTTCAGTTTCTTCCTGTCAACTCGTTACGGCGGGCTTAATCCCATTTCCAGCGCCGAAACGCATGTTCCAACGTGAACACTTTGAACTGTAGCTTGCGTTTTTCGAGCCGCTTCCGTAAGTCGCCCTCTCGATCCTCGCGCACAAACAAGTGAATCTCAATCGGCCACTCCACTATGTTTGGATACGCCTTGAAACCCGCCACCAACTGCTTACGAACCTTTTCTCTTCCTTGGTCGTGAAGCTCCACAGCTTTCTCAACAAAATCCGCCAAGTCCGATGCAGTCGTGACTTCCACGATGATTATGCGCTTTTCTTCCAAGTCCAGCACGACGAAATCAAGGCTGCGCCAGTCTCCCTTCCCGCCATCGGCTTTAATCGGATACTGCGGGCAAACAAAGCGATGGTTCCTACTGAGAAAAGCTCCAACGATTCCTTCGTAAAGGTGTTCCATTTTCTTAACTCCTTCTTCACGTCCCATTGTCATTTCACCGGCCTCTGCGTGGTATATATCTCGCCACCCGGCATGCCCAGACCATGCGCCAGTAGTTGCTTCGGGCCGTTCAGCGCGGGTTTACGAAGGGGGTGGGTTTTACGAGAGGGGAATCGTCTGACTCTTGGACGGTCTCTCTAACCGCGATGAAGCCTCCAATTCTTGGCGAAGCGTTTTGACAATACTCCGCGCCCATTCGGGATACTCTGCCTCGGATTCGTAGCGAATAACGCGAGGTGGAGTGTAGGGTTTCCTTTTTGACATTTCAGTGGATACCTCCGTATACGCCCTAAGATACAAGCGTTGCGCTTTTTGTAACGCACTGCGAGAAAGCCTGGTTGGGAAACCAAGCAAGACTCCCTTTATCTTCATGCGAGGTGGATTTCTACACCCGTCCGGCTGGTGGTACACTTGTTTCAAACTTCAGTGCCTATGCTATGATCTGCTCAGCGGAGATCGAATAACAGAATCTAAATCACTCGTGCGGACCACCAGAGGGCTGGCACGGTTTCCTTGAAGCACCACAGCGGGCAGATTTGTGGAAAGTCGGCCCGGTCTACCGATTTACCCATTTCGTAGGCTCGCCAACCACTTCTCCAGAATTGCTTTGCTGAGAGGCTCGATTGAGGTAAAGGCGATCCCCATCCCGGAGTTCTGATTGCAATGAGCCACTTTGCCTAAGGCAGCGACACTTGTGCCGCCGTGGGTAATCCTTAGCGAGACCTTTGTCCCCGCCGGGAATGGGCCAGTGGTGTGCACGTAGCATCCAAACAGGCCCAGGTTCGTGGTGCGTGCGGAGAGAAGCCTATCCGACTGCACGTCGGTCAGTTCAATGCTGGCCGCGAACGGATAACGGCTTGCGCGGTGGAATCCAGAACGAATGGAACGACGCCCTCGCTGTTGTGGATTCTATGTCAAGCGGCTACTCGTCCAAATAATACACACCAAATCAAAGGCAGCAACAGATTTTCATTCGAAGGGCGGCTAATCTACCATAGACGGGCGGGCCCTTTAAGCGGGCAATTCCCCATACATCGCTTTGAGTCAAGCGGTAGAATCAAGCATGGAGATTGAAGACTGGAAACTAAAGTTGGCGGGTGCCACATTTTTCGTTTCTTGTGTGGCAGGTGTGAAATGCGACCGCTGTAATGGGACCTCCCAGGTTAAAGCCTTCCGCATTCCCAGACCGCCCACAATCTACTACCTCTGCATGTCCTGTCAGATATTGGTCGGACTAAAGTGGTAAGCAATTTTCAGCCGTTCAGTTTCCATGCGTTCCTGGGCACGACTTGTAGATGGTGTCCGACCGCATTAATTCCCCCGCGCCTACCCTCCTCAGTACCAGCACAAAAACTGTCCGGAAGTACTATGGCTTTTGTTCGCCTCAGTGTTATACGCTGCTTTACATGCGCAGAACGCTCACCGCCGTTCGAATTGAACAAACGCTGTTAGACAAACTCGGGAGAATTGCGCAGAGCGAGGACCGTTCTGTGTCCTATCTGATTAGAAAGGCTGTGGGGGAGTTTCTGAAAAGGCGGGAAACGAAGCGGAGCCGCTAGGCGCGTTGAACGCCAAACGGCCCCTAATCAAAATCCGAGACGGAGGTCTCGAAATATGACTAAGGGAATTGTAATGGTGGTAGTTCTGATTGCAAGCGTTGTGATCGGTTGTTCGGTGTGCGGGGGGCAGGCATTCTTCAAAGAAAGTGCGCTCCTTTTTGTTTGCACTGGATTTGCCTACATTTTCGTGCGCGGGTTGTTGGGTGTCGGGTACGAGTTTACGTCTTGGGTGGTGAAGGTACTAGGGGTGTTCGTGTTGGTTGCAACCCTAATCGGCGGGGTCTCTTTGGCCGCTCAAAGTACAACAACGGAACCGGAGATATATCTATCACACTGGCGAAGTGTTGTTGCAGAACCTCAAAAAACGTTTACTTATTTTCTCACTGGAAACGATTTGTTGAAAATTTGCCAGCAAGAGACGAAGGGGGACACGGCCTATTGTATGGGTTTTATCCTCGGGGTAACGGACGTGTTAGGGGATGCGTCGTTCACCTTCATTCATAGTGAAAAGGCTACTGTTGAGAGTATGGTCCGCACTCCATGCTTTCCGAAAGAAACCACGCCTGAACAACTTAGAGATGTTGTTGTCAAGTTTTTGGTAGACCATCCTGCCGTTCGGCACCAACCCGCAGAGTCTTTGGTCTACCGCAGTTTTGAGTTCTCCTGCCACAGTGGAAAATAACCTGCCCGTACTATTGCCCCCGTAAGGAGGTATGTTCATGCTTGAGATGTACGGAGCGACGCTCGCACAGGCGGGCAGGGTTAACGAGGATGCGTTTCTTATAGGCCGGGGAGTCCCGCTATTCGCCGGTCTCTGTGATGGAGCCGGGAACGCAGAGCGGGCGGCTAAACGGGTCCTGGCTTTGTTTGAAAAGCTAATCAAGGAAGCGAAGCCGGGAGAGATTCAGACTCCGGAGGCTTGGTCCCGTTGGGTCAAGGTACTGGATTCGTCGCTTCTGGGAGCCTCCCAGAGCACTTTTTTGGCGGTTGCCCCTGTAGAGAATCGCGTGATCGGAGTTTGTGCGGGAGATTCAAGAGCGTACCTGTTTGACCGCAGCGGCGAGGTTCACATTTTGACAGAGGGCGCGGACAAACGAAGATTAGGGAGCGGGGGTGCAGTAGCGTTTTCGTTTGCGCACACCCTTACTGCCGGGGCTACACTTCTACTTTGTTCGGATGGAGTTTGGACGGTTCTAGGTGGGTACTCGCTTCGCAAAACGGTACTGGCCGCGAGGATGAAAAACTTTGCGGACATGCCTTCTGCCATTCTTGAAGCGGCGGGAAAAAACGGGAGAGTTGACGATCAAACGGCGGTTTGTATGAGGCTGAAATAGTGATAAGGATTTATAGGAATTCGAGAGTTGAAACGGCAGGCGAAAACGTGCGGTTGTTCCACCTGCCGGGGGCCGACATAACTCTCACCTTTTGGGATGGGAAAGTGTTCGTCTGTATTTTCCTTCACGATCCTAACGCTTAGGCTTATATGGCCGTGCGCGGACCCCGCTATCAAGCAACGTCTCTTGGCCGTCTGCTTTGCGAGAAACGATAACTTCATAGGGTTGCGGCTTCAGGTCTACCGCATCCGAAGTTGCCAGAACCGGACGCTCCGCACCGCTCCGGGTGTCAATTACAAATCGTTTGATCCCCTGAGTCTTCTCGCTAGCCGCTCGATTGATAGCCTCTTGGGATGCGGCACTTTCCCCGCTGGCGTTCAGGGTTGTTCGTGTCGCAGCCTTCGCAGGAGTCTTTTCCTGGCCCTTGAGAGCTTCGGAAAACAATTTTTCGTGAAGCGGGATTTTTGGTTCAGCTTTCGGAGCCGCTTTCCCGCCCTTCTTAGGCGCATAGAGCAATTCAACTTGTCCGCCCTGGCCGACTCGGTTCGGATCACCGTTTTGGTGCCCTTGCACATAACGCAGATCGGACGCGGGAACTTCCATCTCTACAACGTGGGGACCGTAACCCGCGGCGCTCTCTTTGCTTGTCGTGACAAAATCGCCGGGCTCAACAGTTCGGCCTTTTGCGTCTACCCCGCGATAGACCTTGATAGTCTCTTGTGACCCATCGTACCCGATCCAATTCCGGGCATTGTTCGGGTCCATTTCTGTAATCGGGTCCCCGAGATGTTTCAGGTTTAGAGAGCGAGTCTTTGCAAGCGAAGACGCCTTCTCAGGAGAGAGCGGAGGCGGTTCAGTCGCAGATTCCGGTTCATCGTGCCAAAAATCTAACTTCTCGCCCGTCGCAGCATTCTCGAAATGCTCCGCCCGTTTCCATCCTGGCTTTCCGTAAGGCTTGCCGGATTGCTTTATCTCTTCAGGAGAGACAACGGAACTTCCAACGGGCTCGAATCCCTCCGCTTTCAACTTCGGAAGAATTTCGTCCGGCTTGTATTCGCCTTCGATCCGCAAATCTAAATCGCGGGGTTTGGTGCTACCGTAAGCGTTCGGGACTCGTTCGGATTCTTTCTTTGTGACGGACCCAACAACTTTTGCGCCTAGCTTTTCCGCAAGAGGTTGAGCGCCTTCAGGGGTGTAGAGAGACTTCGCAGCCTGTTCAGTTTGTGAACCTAAGCTCTTCAGTTCTTCCGGGCGAACATTTGCTATGTAGTCGGAATAACCCGACCAAAGTTGCGCAGGAAGAGTCTTCACACCTTTTTGGTGAGCCTCAACAACCCTGTGCATTCCATCCGCAACCAAAAATTGTTTGTTGTCGGGATTGTGGAAAACCTGAACGGGTCCTTCTGTTTTGCTTCCCCGGCCTTTCGCAATGTCTGACTCGGCGGCTCCATACGCTTTGTTGCTGACAGAAAGTTTAGAAATAGGAACTTCCGTCTTCACTGCCTCATCGTTCGGAATGTCTTTGGACAGGTTTATTTTTTCGAAAGGTGTAACGGGCTTTTGCCGCTCGGCCTCTTCCTCCGCACGTTCGGCTATTTCATCTTCGGACAGCTTTTCGATTCCGGGGCCGCGGCGGTCTACTACCCAAGCGGGAGCGTACTCTTGGCCTTGTTCTTCCCAAGTTTGTACCCTGTGGTTGCCGTCCAGAATTTCCATTGACCCGTCTTTATTGACGGCAACTTTGATCGGTACGCCAACTCGCGGACGGCTGTATTCGCCGCGGTCAAAGTTTTCTTCCTCCGGCTCAACGAACTTCGCGGAGGGAAGGTCTTCCATAGGAATGTGCGCCTGATAAACGGACACATCCTTTTTGCCTCCCGCGTAGTCCTTGCGGATCGTCTCGGGAGTGACGTTTTTTCCAGAGTCCTGTAGGTCTTGAGCGGAAAAATCAACGTCTTGATACTTAGCTCTGCGCGGAAGATCGTCGCTATGAATTCCAACCGCTTCATGTTGGGGAGGCTTTGGAACTTCTTTCGCAGGAGATACAACCTTGGATTCAACCGCAGTAGCAGGTGAAACCTCGCGTGTACGGAGCCCTTCTAGGTCGGGCGACTTCGGGGAGGATTCGAAAAGCTGAGAACTTATTGGATATTTGTCGCGGCGAAGATCGAAAACTTCGGAAAGACGGTGTTGGCCCTTTACCTTGCTGTATCCAATGATCCCGTCGTGCCCTGCCTTGCGGACAGATGAAGCAACGATGTGTTCTTGAATCGCATAAGCAAGTTGGTTCCCCTCTTTACTTGTTCGGACAATATCCGCGGCAAACTCGGGGTTCCCGCCATGCTTCTCAAGCACATCTGCGACACGCTGAGTGAGAACCTTCGGGTCTTTCTCTCCGTACCCGAAACTATGTGAGGTTGCGTCAAGAACATCCTGGCGCATTTCGTCATACGCATCTTTTCCGTTTATTGCGTCATAAACTCTCTCAGGAACTTTTCCGCCTGAAGCACCCTTCGCAATGATTGGATTTTCAAAAGTTGTGCGGCCTTCAATCCGCTGTGATCCGCCGTACCCCTGACGGCCAGTTGTGTAATAACGTTGATATGGAGATTTCTTTTCGGGCAGGAAAAATACGCCGGTACGGATTGCACGCTCCCCGGCTTGTCCGGGTTTCTGTTGGCGGGCAACGTCAAGAGTCAGACCTTTATCATGCAGTTCCGCTCCCTCTGTGTTCTTGACCGCTTCCTGAAACTCGGCATGTTTCTCTGGGGTATCTGCGGCAATGCGGAAAGGAGATTTTTGCGGAGCGGGTGAAATTTCCCGAGTTCTTAACCCCTCTAGGTTCGGTGCAACCCGTTCGCCTGCTTTGATCTCTCTCGCAAGCGCTTTTCCTTCTGGCCCAAGCTCGGGCGGGACAACCGCCATTGCAGCGGTTTCCCTTACGTCCTTGCCAACCGGAACCATTCGCAACCCGGCTCCAGCGGCCCCGACAAGACCTCTCGTTACTGGATTGAGTTGTCCTCCGCTGGCCGTGCGCCCAGTTTCCGCGGCTCGCTGAAGATCGGACGCCATGTTGTCGAGTCCGCTTCTAAAGGGAGCGAGGTATTTCTCTGAGAGCTTGCCTTCGTGCTTCTGAAGAAATTGCTTCGCATGGCCGTATGCGATTTGCAGCGGACTGCCGAATTTTTCGCGGTACTGTTGCTCACCCTCTTGCTGAGGAGAATCCCCTTGGTCAAAGAAATGTCCTGGCCCGAGAGCCGTTTTAGACGTGTCAAGTTCAGGGGTTAGATTTCTCTTGAGGGTTTGCCCAAGAGACTCCGGGGCAGGCTGAACAGGCCGCGTGCGCAGCCCGGCCAAATCTGGCCCTACCGTGGTATCTGGCGGAGGAGTAGACGGAGGTGTACCAGTTGCGTTCTGCGGATCGGGCATTAGGAAACCTTGTTCGGAAAGTGAACTGCTAGGCTGGCCGCTTAGGCGGGCAGAATTGCGAGGAAACTACAAGTCAACGTTTCTTGAAGGGCGTTCTCGGCAACTGAAGTGGACCGTCGTTCTGGAGAATTTCAATATCGAGCATAAGAGCAAGAGCCCGCTTTATCTCTGGCATAATCATTTCGTCTTCAACGAAACGATAAGGATTCAATCGCTGGCGGATGCGTGTAAAATCGAAAGTGTAAATCTTGGAACAATCCGCAAAGGAATCTACAACTAGGCCGCCTTGTTTCGGAACAAAAATTGTGAATGCTCTCGATTTCCGAGGATCGCTTTTCTTCCAAGACGTGAAAGGAACGACCATCCGCGAATCGGGTTGAAACTTATTACTTTGAATGACCAACCAAAAACGATCTTTGAGAATGCCCGACTCAGGCGCAAATCTAACTGCGTCTGCTTTGATAATCTCACCTAGAGATGGAGCAGACCCGGGCTCAAATTGTCCAGGTTCTCCATATCCGTCTTTGCTTTTTTCGCTCAAGTCTTCTGACGTTCCTTGAACATTTCGTTAGCTTCCTTGACAAACTGCTCCTGTTCTTGGTTTTGAAAATACTGGCGCAAGATCACGCGAATGAGTTCTGTTCGCGTGGTTTTTAGCCGTTTAGATTCCTTGTCAACCTTTTTCAAGAGGCTGGCGGGGAACCCGACCAATACGTTCTTGTCTATATAGACGGGCATATAGTGGCCTATATATCTGAGTATATCTTCCATTGAATTCCTGTCAAGAAGAGAGTAGACTTCGTACTATTGAAGTTTTGAAGCCCTAGGAGTAAAGCTAGGGGAAGGGGGAGTAAAGGTTATGGCCGAATTACCTGCTGAACACTCCCATGCGGAGTTCTTAAAGAAAGAGGCACGGGGACAGCGCAAATTCTGGTTCGCCCTGATTCTATTTTTTGCGGTAACAATTGCAGTCCTTAATCTTCTGCCTTCTAAGTTAGCGGGTTTTTGTGGGCTTGTTTTGCTTTTGTTGGCCCTTGTGAGTTGGACGAAGGTTAGAGCACGTCCTTCAAAAAATTGAGTATATCCTTTCCTTCGTACAATCCTGCCGCCGTTAGAGCGCCCGTGACAATCTTCCAATTTCGCGCCACCTTCTCGTTGTGGGCCGCATTCTCAACTGTTGTTTGGCCTTTGTTAAATTCGGATTGATGCTCAACCGTTGCCGCGTGCGGGTCCGTTCGAAACCGCTCACTCGTTTTGCTGATTATGTGGGACCGAAGCTCAATGTTTGGCTGTAGAGTCTTGTCCAGTTCAACGGTCTCGGGAATCTCAGCATGGATTTTATTCCCCAGGGCTTTATAGATTTTCACTCGGGCAAGATTCTGAACTTCAGCCGGGGTGCTTGGATTCTTTTCGATTTTGTCCCAATCAATTTGATTACCTAGCAACCGCCGTTGCTCCAAAACTTCGGTCGGATTATTTGAGTTAAGGGCCTTGTCCGCATCTTCCATTATTGCGTCAACGTCTTCACTCAAATTCTTTTTAACCGAAGGCGGTAGGTTCTTTTTTATGCCTTCTATTTCAGCGGTCAACCCTCCTTCACCGAAAACACTGTCCTGCATTACGGATGTGGTGAGCGAGGGAGCCTTCTGAACAACGGCATTCATCTTAGAGGCGGTCTCAGAGATTGTCTTTGAAACTGGCTCAACCGCTTTCGTAATCATATTCTTAGCAGTCGAACCCACTGGGATTTTGTCGCCCACATGCCCTCTAAGAGTGTCAAGGGCTTCTTGGCTTAGGTCCTTTCCCCCTATTTGTCTTCCAACCGTAGGACCGTCAAGCGGGGATTCGACGCGAACAGGAGTACCGTGCTGTGCAGCGGGTGTTTCCGGACGCTTGGTGAGTGATTCGACAGCAATATCCTTTGCTCTGCCCGGAGCTTCCTTAACCGCTTGAGCGGTTCTAGCTAGCCCTGAGCCCGTCGCCTTGCCCGCAGACACAACATCTGAAGCAGTATCAGAAATAGCGGGACCTCCCGTAGCCGCGTGTCGGGCTGCGAGTCCGCCCATTCCCGCGTCAATGACGATATGCGTCAAAATTCGTTCGGCTTCCGCTGTGTCGCCACTATCTAACGCTTTCTTAAACGCGGGAACTTGATCGTAAGCGCCTTTGAGCGCTTGCGCCGAAAATCCCGCAGAGATCAGACGCGGGATAATTGCTTTACCCGCTGCTCCTAGTTCTCCAAATCCCGCCGTTCCGAGAATCATCAAAGCAGATTCGGGCGTGGTTAGATTGCCCGCGGCTTCTGCTATGCCAGTAGCAACCGGGTGGGCTTTTTGTTCCGCGGTCGTCATTGCAGCTTGCGGAGTGATTAACTGCATTTGCGGAGTTTCGCCGCTAGACAGTTTCCCTGTGTCTGTGTGGCTTGCAACTTCAAAATCACTGTTGAAAGCAGGGATACCTCTCGTAATAGCGTTCTTTACTCGATCCCAAACAGAGGGAGTCGCGGCAGACATAGTAGGTTGATTCGGGTCTCTCGGCTGAATCTTCGCGCCTGGGTCTCGTTTCTGCAACTCCGTCAAATCATCGGGGTGAGCTTCGATGATGCTCTTATCAGACAGAGCGACACGGACCCACGGTTGAGGGGTTTGAGGTGCCTGCGTTTGGGAGTCTTGCGAAGCCGATTCAAGTCCCGCAGAAAGGTCAATTGCAGGACTTTGAGCTTGCGTCTGGGCAGGTCCCTGGGCAGTTTCGAGTCCCGCAGAAAGGTCTATGGACTCGGGTTGGCTAGGTGCTGCTTGAGGCTGTTGATTCGGCGGATTTGGTTGATTTGGTTGATTTGGTTGATTAGTCGGGATTGGCATTATTGTTTCACCGGAATACCTTGAGCGTGAGCCGCAGCAATCGCCGCGTTTACATCTTTGCCGGGATTAGCGGCTGCCCAAGTCTTAGGATTGAATACTTGCGGCGGTTTGCTAGTCGGCGGGTTCTGTTGCACCTTCCCGCCACTCTGGACGTAATCGTATGACTGTGCAGCCCTCGGGCTAATCAGTGTCGGAACCTTTACCGCCGATGAGGGCGCGGCTTCATTGAACTTGGTTTGGTATTCGTCAATCTTATCGTGAAGCAGTTGCGCAGTTTTGGTAATACGCTCGCGCTTCAATGCTGGCGTCAAACCGCCCTTCAATGTACCGAGAAGGTCTTCACTCTCCTTTTGGGTCATTGCACCCGCCGAAACAGCTTTTCCAACTTCGCGGGCAACGTAACCGAGAGCGATCTCCCGGTCCTGATAAGCCTTACTCAACGGATTAAAAATGCCTTCTCCGGTTGTATTGTTGTACAAATCCTGCATGTGTTCTAACGCGGTGTTGTAGGAGGGAACAATTTGAGTCGCAGTCTTGCCGGAACCGCGATATTCGTTATTCGCCTTCTGCCAAGTTTTTGACTTAGCTTCATCAAAATCATCGGGAAACGATTGATTAACGTCCTCCAAAATAGCTAAGGCTTCTTTTCTGTTTGCTGGCAGTAACATGCGCCCTTCATGTACTGCGTGAACGGTCGCTTGTCGCCCAGTTGGAAGAGTTTGGAGATAAGCTACGCCAGTCAGATTGGAAACCGAACCCGCAGCCGCATCTTTCTTGGCTTTGGCCGCGTCCGCATCTGCTTTACCAGCTTCCGATAGATTTTTCTTCGTGATGGACTCGGTTTCCGCTCGCTTTGCTTTTTTGTCAAGGTAGGCGTCCGTCTGCTCTTGTGTCGCGGGTTTCATTTCTCCCGTGACAAGATTTTTTTGGAAAACACCGTCTTTAGTCTCTAAAGCATCGGGTCTCGCCCAACCGTCCGTAACTTTTTTCATTCCCTCAAGCGCGGAGTTATGGAGCCTGTAAAAAGTCTTTGCGTCAATGTCCTGATCTTCGGCAAGGCTTTCATACCCCTTCACCTTGGTATCCGCGTACGGCACATACTTGTTCACATAATCAACGAAGGATTGTGGAGCCTTTATCTTTCCCTCGTGGAGACCGTCCACAACCGCATAGGTTCTTTCGTAGCGCGGTTCCTGGGTCTGGGGGTCAACGATGGCTTGCCCGTCAGGAGTTGTCATTGCTCGTTCGCCAGTGAGCAAAACTCGGCCTTCAGTGATTAGCTGTTGAGGAGTTTCGTGAAACTCTTTGAAGAGTTGGTCTCCCCCGATACGGCGGACGGGAAACTTCTCAGCTTCGAACGCTTTCGCAATGTCGGTGTTGACCTTGTACTCTTCGTTTTTGTCAATGTCCTCATCATGCAAATGTTTGTAGGTCGAATAGAGTAGAGCGTTCCCTTTAGCCAGTTCCATTTTGTGGAGCGTAGACTGTTGTTGGTCTTCAAAGGACTTTCTTGCGTCCTCTTTCGATGCAGCGTCCTGGGCAGTCATCTGCTTTTGCGTTGCGTTTGCCCCTGCTCCGAATCCCGCCAGAACGTTTCCAAGTCCACTTTTTTGGTCCGGTACTTGCGAAGCCGCTGAGAGCCCGATCAAGGCGTGCTGCGCAATACGTTTAACCCTGTCAGCATTGTTCTCGGGCGGAGCCGTATTTGCGGTTAGCTTCCCGCTCGCATCCGTCGAATAAGTAGCAGGAGGGGGGCCAGCTATTCCACCTAGAATTCCAGAAATTAGTCGGTGAAGTTGGGGGTTCTTCGATGTGGCCGCAACCGAAGGAGTGCTTGCAGACGCGGCAGGAGCCGCAACAGGAGCAGTTTGCGCAGCGGCAACAGGGGCGGCTTGCGGTTGCCCTTGAGGAGTGGGTTGATCCGATCCGCTTGAATCTAGCGAGTTCTGAACTTGTGCATTTGTCTGTTCGGGAGTTTCCATTTGTTTGTGTTCCTGATTTTGGATCTTTTTTGTTTTGAAAAGCGGAAAGGCTGCTCAAATTGATGAACAGGCTTGAAATTGATAAGTAAGAAGGACTGTTATACCGGGATGTATTCTAAAGTAGCTGTGTCAAACATTCGCTTCACTGGAAACTTGTTCTCTGTGTATCTTTCGAAGCCTTTGACTTCTTCTAGCGGGACCAAATTTCCTTCGGATCGAATAAAACATTTGTTCGTTCCAACGTTCAAAAAGACAGGAGCCCACTGGATTGCGTTTTCGCCTGTGCGGATCACTGCAATTTTATCGCTCTCAATGTACGAAACATTTGCTCTTAGCTGTTGCCAGCCAATGTCAGTAAGCATGCTTGTTCCTCTGGAATTTCGTTCAGGCAGGCGAATTCACCGAACCGCTTCCTAGCCTCTTCGTTGTAGCAGGCCGCGGCTTCTACTTCCGTACTGAATCGCCCGAGAAGGTCGTAACCTTCCCCGTCTGCCTTGATTGTTGTGATGAACGTGTCCCCAACTTTATGAACACCTTTGAATCGTGAAGTGAGCCGTTTGTGTTTTCGTTTGTGTTTGCTTTTTTGAGACTGCGAACCCGGATACAAGTTTGATCTGCGGTTGTCGAGTCCGTTGTGATTCCTGTAAAGAACAAGTTCACAGCCCGGACAAACAAGCGTTGAGAGGTTCAGACGCTTTCCCTCATCTGTTGTAGTGACCGCATACGCGGAGTGTTTGAGTAGTGCTACACGCCAACGGTATGCTCGGACAAGTTCATAATCCTGAGTGTCTATCAGGCATTCGAACGTTTGCCCGGTTCGGCGTCGCAAGAAAATGATGGTTGTTCCGTCCGGGCAATATGCGCATTCGTTCGGGGTCTTTTTGTAGTGGCGTTTTTGGTCCGGCATAGTCGAATCCCTTAGAGCGGATTCGCTAACTACCGAGTCCCTTGCAAGAATTAAGTAAGGCTCCCGTTTCGGGGAGCCCCGCGGCGAGGAGAAGCGCCACTTCGTTACCCATTGAAGTTGACGGGCAACGCGAGCTTGTTAAACTACTGCCAAATCGTCAACCAATCTTCGGTTGGCTGGATTTTCAAGCCATCGCGTGTACTCCGCCGCGCTCATGCGGTTGATTTCACGCGACAAATTAGCCCGTCCTGGCCGTCCGCCGTAGTCCACGAGTTTTGTCCCGTTGCTGGAAACAACCGCCGTGGGGCTTGGGTTTATGTAGCCCTCCCGAACGAGTTCAGCGTAAGCCGCTTCCAAGCTAGCAAGATTGAAGGGTAGTTTCCTCTTCTCAATGTACGCGCACAGGTGCGTCTTGTGTTCGTCACTCATTACATATTCGGGATGAAATGATTTGAAGGTGTTGATTTCTCGCTCGATTTGTTTCGCGGCATCTGCATAAACCCGCGGATCACGCCAAGCCTCCGGGTGTGCGCTCCTGTATTCATCGGCAGACATAGAATCTTGCCGCCGTTGTGCTTCCTCCGCGGGATCAAAAGATGTGAGAAGCGTTTTCAGAAGAGGGTGTTTTGCGAGTTCTGAACCTGTGAGAGATTCCACGGCTGGCAGAATCTTGATCGGTTTCTGAACGGTCTTACGCAACACTCCCCGGCCTTCAATGGTCGGAGGGTTCTTGCGCTGATACTCGGGCAACGATTCAGACAATATATCGAGGATTTGACCGTCTCCCATTTGAATACGGATGATCCCGCACACCGCTGGATTCAAAACCAAACGGCCCTCTTTTGCTAAAGCGTTGAATGCTCTTGCGAGATGAGCCGCAGTAAGGGAGAACCTGTTGGCAAAAAGCCAATCGCGCAGAGCATCGGCATTTTGCTGATTGTTCAGCACAAACTGAGGATACCTAGAGTGAAAAACCTCCGCTTCCTTTTTGGCTTTTTCCAACTCTTCTGAGGTGCATTCCGATTCCCAAAATTTCTTTCCGGCCCACAGGTCGGAGTTATTTTGATTCTCCGCTTTGACTCGCTCGGTTTCCTCAGCCGCCTTCGCAGCTTCTTTCGCGGCTGCGGCCTTTGTCTGGGGTTCCGCTAAAGCCCGTTCGTACTCGGCTTTGTTGAAAATTTCATTGAATCGGGCTTCATCGCTATTCATCCTCTGGATTTTTCCAAAGGTGAGCGGACCCACTTGCCAGCCTTTTTGCTCGGCTAGATACTTCAGTTCGTTCGCACTTTTCACTTTTCTTCTCCTCAATTCTACAATCTGGAATTCGGACCCGACTGCCCTTTTCGAGTTGCATTGATTTGAGCGTCTTGGTGTGAAGCGTTCGCAAATGCGGCATCGGGAGCGCAAAGACCTGTTTGCTGTGCCTTGTTAGCCTCATACCGCTCCGCAAGAGACTGACGTGCTTGCTTCTCGGCATTGGCCTTTTGTTCTGCCCAAGTCCTTCCGGTAATTTTTGTTGACTCAACTGGCGGAGTTTCCTCAACTCGGGGCTGTGCATCCGCCTGTCTGTCCAAACGAACAAACCCCGGAACCTGTCGAGGATCGAAAAACTTATACTCGATTTCCACAAACAGTTGGGTTACACCGTTCACAGTTCGCAGTAAAACGGGTAGGACTAAGCCGTTGCTGAAAACCGCGTTGTGATCTGATTCGACTAGCGTCTGCTTGAACTTCAAATAAAGCCAGCTATCGCCTTCGCGCAAACTCATCTTGTTTGTTCTCCTAATTAGAAAATAAACTCTCGTTCAGTTTGTGAATCAAGCTGGATTATGGATGATGCAATTCACAGGAATTCCAGCGGAGCTAGGAACCTGCCCGTGTACCGTGCCGTTCGGCTGACCTGCAATTTTCGACGCAGCTACTACGGGGACTCCGGCTCCGGGGTGAAGCGGGGGCATTGCCGGGTTCGAGTGAACTACCGTCACCTCGTTTTTTGATCCAGTAATGAGTGTCGTTGCCATGATTTTTTTCCTTAAAACACCTTTGAGAGAATCCGTTCATCCGCTAGGCGGGTGACTTGAAAACCACACTTGAATTCGGAATCTTTGTCCCGCCATCGGACAGCGAAGGGGGCTGTTTGTTGAACAAAACAGGATTTGCTTTAGGTGGAGTTGGGTCGAATGTTCCCGGCTGTGGACTTCCGCCGTTAGTCATGGTTTGGCCGAAATGACCAGGTGAGAACACGACGCCGCTAAAGCTGCCTGTATATGGATATATGTCGGTACCGTTGACCCAGGGTTTTCCTGTTGTGGGATCGAGATTTGCGGATTGATCCATTTGTTTGGGGTTCGAATACTGAACTGAAGTTCCCGGTATTTGTAGCTGTCCCATTCTGATTTCCTCTCACGCTGCTTTCTTCATTCTTCGATTGTTTGCTTGCTCTGTAGGTGTAGCCCACTGACAGTTATCGGGTTCGTAGTTGCCGTTGACTTTCTTGCGGTCAAGCGTCGTTCCCTTCGGGCGAGGTCCTACATCGGCTAGGAAGTTTTCGAAGCCGTGCCTACCCTTCCAACGGATACAAACTGTGATCCCGCGGGCTCCATAGTATTTGTAGCCGTCTTTTTTCGCATTCGAGCAGCGTTGGTGCATGGCTACCCAAGAAATATATTCGGGTGTGCGTTTACCGTGACGTGCCGCTCCATGAAGTTTGAATTTCAGTTGGGGATTCAAGCGGCATTCATCTGCAAAGCACCCGCAACTCCGGGTGAGTTTTCTTCGTAGACTGTTCGAAGAGACAACCGTTTCGCGTTTACACTTGCAACGGCAAAGCCATTGCGAGTTTGGGACGTTCGGAATGTTTGGCATTCGACGGAGAACGGTGAGCCGGTCGAATCGTTGGCCTGTCAGGTCAATCAATTTCGTGCGGCGAGTCGTTAATTTCTTCGCACGCATGCTAAGACTTCGATTTCTTCGCTTTCGCGGGCTCCGTAGACTTCGCTGGGCCTGTAACATGATCCCGGCTATAGTCGGCATCATTGCCTTTCGAAACTGCGAGGTTCGGTCTGTGAAGTTTGGGTGTAATTTCTGCTGACATTTTGATTTCCTTTGAGTGAACGAGGTACTGCAATCCGAACCGAAAATGGGGCGGGAACTTCTTTATTTCAAAATGGATGGGGTTACTGCAAACTAGCTTACAACCTGAATTTGATGTATCAGTATGGGTGTAGGATAGTTCGTAAACGCAGGTAGCACCCCGTTAACTGGTATACCTGTGAAGTCTCCACTAGCTGTTGCGCCTCTCAGCGTGTTTCCATCATTAGCAAAGGTATTTCCGATACCAGCAATAATAGGAATCGGGGTATCTGCCACAGCAAAGTAAATGGCATATACATAATCGAAAGCAGGGTCTAGTGGTAAATTGTTGGAGAGCGTATATGTATCAGAAGCTCCGCCAGGGGCCGCATAAATAAAAGAAGGCAGGCCCCCAGATGCAATGACGCCTAGTTGAGCCGTTCCCGCATGAGTTTCAGCAACTCCGTTTGGATTATCCACGGTTACAGTCGTGGTCGTAGAAGATTGAACCGTGCGTCCCTGAGCGTTGTTGCCAGCGTTTGTAAATCCCGCGAATTCCAATCTAACTCCGGGAACCAGCGAACCAAGATTCGTGCCCGTGTAAGTTGTGTTATTACCGACCGCAGCGGCCACAGCAGACAGAGTATAGGGTTGAAACAAGTTGCCACTAGGGTTAACTTGATTCATCTGATAAACCGCCCCGTGTGTCATAGTAATTGTGCCAGCGCCTTGGGCCGTTCCGAAAGCAAAACGCGGTCTCCAGTTTTTGCAGGCATTCAAAATCTGCTTGCCTCTGATGTGACAGAAAACCGTTAAGCCTCGTATATCAGCCGAATCACTTACAGTAAATGTACCTATTAACACATTCGAATTAACAGTCATCGAAATGGTTGAAGTATTTAGTGCTTGAAATGTGGGGTCAGAACTTGGACCATTCGATGTGAGAATTTGTGTAGCTGTTCCCGGAGCCGCAAAACCTACAGGCGATGCTCCTTCCCCCAATAAAACATTGTGAGCGGTCAACGTGGTATCTCCGGTTCCGCCATTCGCGACAGAAAGTGGGAGTGTAAAACTTATGCCGCGCTCAGTAAACCAACTAGACCCATCGTATACAACCATAAGACCTTGGTTCGGGCCAACGGATACAGACTGGAACGCACCGTCGATGTTGGCCGTAGAAATCACATTAAAGATGCCTGTTCCCGTGTTCTGAATGAAGGTGTACCAACCAGCGAAAAACCCGGCATTGGACGGCCCGGTGATCGCTCCGACTCCGGCCAATTCGTACATCTTTGCAGTACCAGTGAAATTACCCGTAGGAACGTGCAGAGTGACGGTTGGATTGCTAGCCGGGAGATTAGCGGTCCAAAATAGAACTGATCCCGCACTGCTTCCTATGCCCGTTCCGTTCAAAATTTGCGCAATCTTTATATAGGTGTTTCCGGCGCTGTCCGTAACCGACATATTGGAGTCAGTTGTAAATATGAGATCAACGTTGACACTCACCAAAATGCCGTTGCCAGCTAGAATGTTTGGAAAGGTCGCAAAAGTAGCAACGCTGCTCCCCGGCCCGAAGTTTCCGCCTGCTAACGTCTGAGATTGCCGCAAGGTAGGAGCAAGTCCTGTACTACTGCCAAAGAACGAGAGCGACGTAGCCCACGGGACGCCCGTAATGGATTGACTTTCTGATACCACCGCGCTGGTCGGAAGAAACAACGCGTACAAAGTTCCTTGCGAGCCGTTGGAACTGTCCAACAGCGTCCAAGAACCGGGTGACGGGGCTCCGATGCTAGCCCCGGCATTTCCGATTGCGGTTGATAAAAGCGCAAACTCCCCTGGTAAAAACGGCTGGCCTGATGCTGATGCGGTCGTACCCGTGCCAGAATTTATGATTGTTTTGTCAAAGCCTGACGCGCCCAGAGGCGGTCCTGGGAGAACAACGGTTCCACCAGCATTGTTGTTAAGCGTAACGAGGGTGTTGCGGTCGTTCAGATTGACGTTGTATGCCGTACCAGTCTGTTTATTGATGGAAATAGATTCAATATCGGTAGCGAAGACCGGGGTTGACGAGGCCGCAACACTCGCTGCGACAATGTTAGTGATAGTTTGCGCCGCAGCTATAGGATTGCCAGTCAAGGATGTTGGCGGAATCCGCTGCTGTGGTGTAGCTCCCGTCTGCCATTGCCGCTGCATGTCCGGTTGCTGAACGTGAGCCGCGGGCAGTGGTGTGCGCAGGTTTGGATTTGGGGCAACTGGATAATCCGCTGTCGGGATCGGCCTCGCGTCGGAAACAACGGGCGGCGAGGGGATGCGAACTAACTTCCCTTCGTCAATCGCAGCTTGGCCCGCTTTACGATTTTGTTCGCTTGAAGGCATTAGGAATTCGCCCGAAGGTGTTGAGCGGCGGATGGATTTACTTTTCCAGATGTATTTGCCATTTGGTTTCCTTGAATGAGTAAAAACAAAAGTGGAATACTGCGAGCCGAACGGAAAACTCCGGACGGGAACTTCTTAAAGGGAACTAACTTGGATTCTTGTAGGCGACGGATATTCCAGCGATTGTTTTCTGCGCGATAACAAAATCTGGAACCGTACCATTCGAAAAGATATTTTGGCCTTGTGCGATTGCTCCGTTGGCGGCTAAATCGAATCCGCCAGAACTGGCCCCGGAACCTGTCCAATTTCCAGAGCCTCCGTTGGCCCCAACGATATTGTTTGTGGACGTGACCCCAGGCGCTCCGTTGTCTATAACGCTGTAGCTTCCGTCCGGCAGACCTGATTTGATTTGCGCTGGCTGGCCCATGATGCTGCTTTCAAAAAAACTTGTTTGCGCTGAAGTATCGGGGGCAGCAAAGCTGGCCTGTTGAGTGGGGTCCTCTAGCCCGCGGCTATCTCTGCGGGTCTGTTTGAGAATTCTAGGATGGTTCGATCAATTCCAAAGATTTCACTTTGGAAAACCGCAGCTTCGTGAACGATCTCCCGCTGTTGGGTCAGGTCCGCGGACAAATCTTTGAAATACTGTTCCTCGGCCCGCTTCCAAATCAAAATAAGTTCAGAAGGTTTGCCTTTTGCAAAGAGGAGAAAGTCCGAAAAATCGCCGTCTGAAGTTCCCTCATCGGTTTTACCCATGAGAACTAACTCCGCCACACGTCCGGCGACTAAGACTCTTGCTAATTTTTCAGGTTCCGCGGCCAACCGGAGATAATCTGCGTCCCGCACCTGTACCGCTCCGTAACAAGCGGAGAATGTATCTGTGGGGCAATCATGGGAAACTGCGGGTCCTGAAAACTTGGTCTCTATCCCGAACCGCCTGAATTGGATTGCGTGCGCCGCTTCATGGTAGGAGAGCGAGAGCCGTCCGCGGGGATCGGACAAGAATCGTGTGATTTCCTTTTCAGCCTCAACGATAGCCGCGAATTTTGGCGGATACAACTTGTGCGACGGCATTGCGTACTCGATGGCCGGGAGCATGATTACTTGGCCGCGAGATTAGCCGTTCGCTCAAGACGTTCAAGAAGAGTTCGAAGGTCAACGCCGGACTGTTCGAGCACCTGCAACGCCTTGCTGTTATGAGCCACAACATGAGCGTTTTTAGCGCCGGGGTATAGGAAAACTACGGTTCCCTTCTCAGTTACAACGATTGAACCAACTGATTTGTCCATTTCACTTTCCTTTTGAGGCTAGTAGCCTGAAATTGTTTTGGGGTCTCTAACTAGAATGCGATTCGGAGGTTTCCATCGGGCAGGACTTCTATGTGCCGGAATTGTTCGGACGAAATAATGAGCCCTTCGTTTCTGCTGGCAGTCTCGGCTAACTGCTCAAGCAATCTCCGCGAACGAATCAGAATGTTGTCTATCCCTTTTTGAATGCGTAGCGCGGTTTCACGGTCTGCCGGGGTGAGTTCAATAATTCGGGTTTGGCCGATCATAGTTCCATTTTAAATCGTGCTACTTTTTCGCGGCTCCCCCGCCCAAAGGCCGCACGTTGGTATCACGTCTTGCTCGGGTAGTTGCTTTCTGGCGCGGGCCGTTGAACCCGGCGTTCAGGTCGGTCCTATACATGGGATCGGCTTCCATTTCCGCCTTCTTTGTTTGAAATGGAGTTTGGTGCTTAACGTGAGTCGCCTTTTCTGCGTCCGTTCCTAAGACCTGGACGTTGTTTCCATTTTGATCTCTCTTCATTGTAGATTTCCTTTGGGGGTCTGTCCCCGCTATGCGGTTGGTGATACTTCTTTGGAACCTTCCGACTCTTGCTCGGTTTCAATTTCGGGAGCAACGGCGAACGCGAGTAAACCCTTGCCGTCCTCCCGCACACGGAAACTGACTAGCTGCCCGGCGTCTAGTTCTTCGTGATTCACAACTAAATCTCGATGAAAAAACAATCGGGCTTTCGAGTACGTTGGGCAAATGTGCCCGAAACCCTTATCCTCCGTAAAGGAAATGACGTGCCCATAAAAACGGGTGTCGGTGCCGATGCCCTCGATTAACTCCGGGGAAACGATTCGTATTTCGCGGGCGAATGGTTTGCCATCCGTCCGAGTGAGTTCCGGCGTGTAAATGACGTGCTCGCCAATTTCGATTTCCTCGGGGGGAGCGTCCCAAAAATTATCAGCGTGAAAAAATATCTCGGGCTCGTTTTCATCCGCTGGCAGAATCCAGCCGAATTTTCGATCCGCACGATACTTTGAAATTCTTCCCGCCTTGTGAATCACGATGCTTTCTCCTCGCACGTACACCCGGCCCCGTAGTTACCGCAACGCGGGCATTTATCCTTCGGCCAGGTGAAAAGCGGTTTGCGACAGTCGGGACATTTATCGAACTTCTTTGCTCTTTCGATATGGCCCGCCGAATTGCATGAGATTGAAGTCTCAGCCTGTATTTTTTTTGCCTGCCCCATTTTCATCCTCCTCCGAATGAGGCCCCCCGAAAATGCTGGAAACGATATAATGGCTTTTCTTGGCGGGGCGGAATGACTGAATCCTACGACAGCAAATACGAAGGAAGTTTTCTAGTAGCTATTCAAGTAAACCAACGCAAAATCCATGCGCCAGATCACGACACATTTAAGGATGCCAACGGCCCGAGAGAGGTAAAGTGCGCCAAATGCGATGCTCATTACACCATCGGGTTTGATATGCACTACTCCGCTGGCAATTCGTTCGAAGCTTTAGCGGAACAGCTACAGAGAGTCTTACTGACAGATCACAATAATTACAGGGCTCACCAACTCGCAATTCCTCTAACCTAGATTTTCTCAGGGATAGAATCAAGGCTACCGAAAGTCAACGACAGTCCAAACGGACGAACCCATAACCTATAAAGGGTTCCTCGAAAAATTCCAGACGGATCGGCGCACGTTTTCGCACCGTCAAAGACATGCTTTCGAAAAAAAGACTTGGCGAACGGTCGGGCTGCCCTTGGGACCTGTTTACAAGAAAACTTCAGATTCATTTATTCAACCTTTCGATTCTCGGGAGGTTCTTGGGGGGAAGTCCGTACCTTGAGGGCTCCCCAGATGGAACCGGCTAGGGTCCCTAAAAACTCAAGCAGCTTTTTCGGCTAGCCTCTCTTTTACGCAACGCCGATTCTGATTCTGAACAGAAGCAGTAGCCCAACGAAGATTGCCCGGCTCATAATTCTTATCTGAATCAATACGGTCAATCGAGTAGAGGCGTTTCGGTTCCGGTTTCTCTTTAACGTCAGCGAGAAAGTTTTCGAAGCCTTCAGGACCGAGATACCGGGCGACTACTTGTATCCCTCTGCCGCCGTAAAGCGGGTACTTAGGGTGCTTGGAGTTCGTACAACGTTTCTTGGCATCACACCACGCTTGATATTCTGGCGTTCTCCCACCAGTGCGAGCCTGCCCATGTTTGGAGCGAAGACAACCGCAACTTTGGGTGTGCCCATTGCGGAGCCGTCTTGCTTTTACCGTAGTCTCTTTACCATCGCACTCACAAACACAACGCCACAGTAATTTGCCGTGTTTATCGTGGCCTGCTACCTCAACCGCCGTAAGCCTGCCGAATTTTTGTTTTCTTAAATCTATGAATTTCACACCAACACCCCTCATCTCCAAACAGCGGCTCGGGGGAGCTACCCGTCCGGCTAGGTTCTTTCGGAAGGCTCTTAGGGTCCCTATGCGAACGAACCACGGGACTAGCCGGGTCAATCAGACTCGCTCGGCTGGGCCTGTTCACAAACTGACAAACCTTCCGGCATTCCAGCCGCAATCTCGCCAAGAATCGCGCCATCCGCAGGTGCTTCGCCGGACAACGCGCTGAACGATTCCTGCCAAGCTGCTTCTCTAGCCGCTCGGGTTTGCGGGTTATCAGGGACGTACGAATTAGGTGAGCCGCCGTACTCTTTCAGGTACTCCAACAGGGCGGTAAGCACCTCAGGATGATCCTTGGCGAGCCCAAGAATTTTGTTGCACCTCTGGCAGAGCAAAGCCCGGTTATGACCCGTCGCGTGGTTGTGATCCACGGCTAGGTTCTCTCGCGTGAATCCGTCCCGGCCAATCGGGTTCTCGCCTTGGCAAGCCGCACACAGGTAATTCTGAAAAGCGAGTTGCGCGTTGTATTCGTCTTCGCTGAGACCGTAGGTTCGTTTGAGATAGGCTTCGCGCATTTGTTCACTAACTGAACTGCTGTGTTCACTAACTGAACTGACAAGGTAAATGAACAGATTAAGAACCAAAGAAGGCAAGGTTATAGACTGGCCGGAGTCTCGCGGGGGGTTCCCCACCCCCGGCCCCCTCGGGCTCAATGGGACCCCTACATAACAAAGGACTTACACGATTACCGAATGTCACATCGTTACATTCACTGCCTGGCTCGGGAGAGTTCGATCTGTTCGGGCATCGTTCAAGGCCGGACCCCGCGGGGGCTTTGGGGGTTTTGCAAGTTTGGGCGAAATTCCCTCGCTGCTACTGGCCTGAATGCCATGAGGAGTAGTAGCGAGCCGCGTAAAGCTAACCATTTCAATCAGTTAATCGCCGTGGCGTAAAATGTAGAGTTCTAATCCAGGGCTGTCTTGCTAGAATTGGCCGATAAATAAACAAAAGGGAAAATTCAGAAATTTTTCAAAGAAAAAAGAGAAAACACGCTCGCGTTGATGAAGCCGCCCCGTCAATTGGATTCCTTCGCGTTGATTTCACGATAGGTTAGCTAATTCTCGGGTATGTCTTAACTGTGCTCGCCGCTGCTTCCGCCGTCGTTCACGCTGAGAGCTGGGGCATAGTCGCTGCATTTCGCGCTAGCGACGTATTACAGGAACGATCTCCCTCTCCATGCCGCTGAGTGCTTCTCACGTCTCTTTCGTTCTTCCTGCCCCTGTGTGCTTCTCAGGAATCAGTATTCAGTTGCCATACCTGAATTGCTTTGCTGTCTCTCAGGGGTTTGGGGTTTCTCTTCTAGGTTTTAATTTTTGTTCGTGCGGCGGGTTCGGATGGTTGTTCAGTTTGTGAACGACTCCGGTCAACGTGACGCGCTGGATTCCTATTCCTTCGCGCTGACGTGCTCTAGGTTCAACGATCTGCGGGACTGTGACTCCCTGTGCCTTGCGAATTCCGACTCTCGGTCTCAGTTAATTCTTGAATCGCTAGCTCAAAGTCCACCACTTCAGGAGTGCTGATATTTGGCACCTCTGGGTAATTCGAATGCAGGCGGTTCAACTTGTCTATACAGCGTAGGGCTCTCTTTAGGTCCTTCAGTCTCTTTGGTTCCATTTTTCCTCTTCTCGCTTGTGGGGTTCAATTCTTGTTCGTGCCGTGGTTTTTGGTTCGTACGGGCGAACTTGTTCACATTATGAACAGGTTGCATCTTTTCAAGATGATTTCTTCGAAAGATCGGCCTCGAACTGTTCTAATAGCTTCAGGTGAACATCTGTGGGGAGCGGAGCATCCGAGAAGTATTTGTTTTCAAAAAACGGAGTGTTCTCCCTGCGTTGGATGGAGAAACGCCCAAGGGGGTGTTTTCGAGCGAGTTGGTCGTAGTCTACAAGTAGAGCCGTCAACTCGCATTTGAGACTCTCACCTGTTAGCTGTGCAATGTTCTCGGTCATACTCTTGGCCAATCTCTGAATTGCCGGAGAAGCGTCGGTGAGAGCGACTTTGCTGGAGAAAGTGACCTGGCTTGCGTATTGCCACCGCTTGACCATCGAAGGTTTGTACGTTAACCCAAGTTCTTTAGCCCCCCACTGAAAAGCCTCTTCAAGCAGACGCTTCGATTCCTGAGTTGATGTTCTGGTCTCAAGGACAATTCCGTAGGTATAGATCACTACCTGGTCGATCACGCTCTCGCCCAATTTACCCGTACCGAAAGTTATACCCTTCGATTCGTCAAAATCTTCGGCTTTTTGCGGAAATTGCTGGAAATTGTAGCGAGTGACAAGAGCTTTCACCAAGTCAGGATAGAATACTTTCCCCGTGGGGTTTAGTTCCGCGGGTTCAATCCAGGCCAAGGCTCTCGCCATAAGGATAGACGCTAATTCCATTTAGTTGTTAAGTCTCTCCTTCTGGCCATGAGTACCCAGCATTTTTGAAAGATCAACAGTCTGGCCCTGTTTGGCCTCAGACTGACCTTGTGCGCCTCTGTGCGTCAGCATTTCCTCGGTAACCTTGCTCAACTTCGCATTCAGTTCGGCCCGCTTCTCTTCCTCAGCCTTCGCACGAAGATACTCGTCGCGGGCACGTTTGACCTTCACAATCAGTCCTAAAATGATTAGGAAAAATACAATCCAAAGACTATAAACCATACTTAGACTCAATCTCCACGCCGCCCCAAAGCATAAGGGCACCTGCAATCATACTACCTATCCCAAAACCCCACTGCTTTCCCGTAATATGACCAGTGTGCAGCAATGCATCCAAGGGCCCGAAAACGAGCAGTAGAATGCCAATATCTCGCAAAGACTCTCCCCAGAGCTTAAGTTTAAGAGCTTGCTCTTTGGCGCTCACGCGGCCAATTTTGAACTTTCCAGACTGTGGTGTAAAGAGAAGTCTGTGGTATCAGCTAAATCAAGAGACGGGCTCCGGTCAACAACTGTCCCCGCGATTGCTCGCATTGTCAGCCGGAACCCGATTGCAAGGGGTATGACTCCCCGCAAATCTATTCACTTTATGAACTAACTGAAAATACCCCGCTTTGATTCCGTGAATCGGGCTTTATCCCGTTCGTTTAAGAGACGGGCAAACTTGGCCGCTGCGTTCAAGTAATCCAGCCGTTCCTTGTGCGTTAACTGCTGTGCTTCAATACCCCTCTTTTTGTCCCCAAACACGATCCGATCAATCTCGGCCAAGTAATCTTTGATCTTTCGGCTGTTCAGGTTGTTTCGCTTGCCGCGGTCCTGAGTTGCCATGTTACCTAGACTTCCCCAACAGGAGACGGTCGAACTTCTTTTGTTCTGCTCTCCCAAGTGTGGCAATTCGGCTAACTTCGGCTTGTGCGTCCCAAAGTTCGCGGCGTAGCTTCAAAAGCGTCTCTAGCTGTGCTCGTACTTCCTTACCGTTGAAATTATTCACTGTGCGTACTCCCCTTAATTAATCTCGCCGCCCACTGGAGGCGTGCTCTGCAACATCTGGATTGCGTTTATTTCCATCGCATGCACCGATTTCTGTAGCATCCGAAGCATTCCACTATCGTCGTGGCCGGGCGTGATCGGAGGCGGGTCTTTGCGAAGACGGGCCAGGTCTCGCTTACTGTCGGCCAAACCATCAAAAACATATTTCAGTACTTCTGACATATTATTTTCTCCTCGTTTTTAGTAGTGTCCATTTAGAACGGCTCCACTGACGCGGCGAGTTCTTTTTCTCGGACGATCTCGGCAGATTGTTGTTCGATGACTCGGCGACGTTTCTCTGCGGCCCGCTCTATCTCCGCTTCTAAAGCTGCGTTTTGTGCTTTGAATTGTTCGTCCGCTTGCATAGCGGATAGATGGCCTTCGTATTCCTCAAGTAGTTTTCCGGTTGGATAATTCAAACCCTCGAAAGAACGCTCCTCGTACCATTTCTTACAGACCCGCTTGAACACGTCCAGCCCGTCTCTATCGGACAAGGCTTGAAGTTCCTTCCGATCCTGTTTGTTAATCGGAAATGAACCGAGTTTCTTATGCCCGAATCTGGAAAGCCATTCCACCGCCGCCAACTTTTGGTCGGTGGTGGTGGTCGGTTTAATAGGACGGTCTACGGTTGCGTCCAACCCTGCGTTGGATTGTAGGTCCTCTATTTTGGACTGTGGCTTTGTATCTTGGACTTTAGGTTCTTCTATCTTGGATTGTAGCTTTGTCGAATCTTGGACTGTGGCAACCTCTAGCTTGGATTCTTGGTCTGAATCTTGGATTGTAGCGTGATAGAATCTTTCACCTCTGTTGAGCGCTTCGTTAGCTCTCAGCAATGGAGATGGATCAAACCTTCGGAGAGCAGTACCCCGTTCCTTTGTCCGTGTATTTTCATTGACCACGCATCCGATCATCTCCAAATCGCTTAAAACGTAGCAGACTTTACCGTGAGACCATCGGGTGACACGGACCATTTTGTTGATGCCGGGAAAAATCTGTGTTCCGTCTGGATTACCCTTCAACGCTAGCCAGTTTGCAAGCTTTTGCCGTGCCTCGCATAAACTCTTCCACTTGCGGCCATCTGTTGACAAGCGATAGCAATCAGGCGGTAAATCGGTAATCGCTCTTACAACTTTAAGTTTACTGTGGCCCATCGGTTCCCCCATCTTCTGTGGGGAGCGGCCTAACATTTTTCGCGACGGCCCTGCCTTGATGAGCGCCAATCTCGAAACTCACCGCTGTACCGTCATTTATAAAACGCTTCCCGCGTTCGCCGGGCAACTGTGATGCGTGGAAAAATATCTCTTCCGAACCATCATTGGGCTGGAGGAATCCGAACCCGCGCGGATCAAAAAAACGTACTATTCCTATTCTCATTTCATTCCTTCATTCGGTTATCGTTTTTGCAGAACCACTTCGTTGGGTAAACGTGAACCAATCGGCAGGTCAATTGAAAGGTGGGAATTCTGCGAGACACCTTCTCGTTCGTACGGCAAGCGGGAACAAGAGACCGCTTTTAATTTCTGTTCACTTTATGAACTGAAGCCGATCTCCAATCTGCGTCCATACCCACCCGCCGCAAGAACTAGGCGCGTGTAAACATCGAAGTCCGGCGGCTCAAATGCAACTGCGGTCGGATGGTATTCCCATTTCTTTGATTCCCGGGATTTCCTCATAGTAGCTGCACTTTTAGACTTCCGTGCTCGGCGACAACGCGGCCACTTTCTCAGCTTGGACCGCGGCTCGAAATCTTTCTTAAATCTCCCGAGGCAATCTGCGCATACAAATGTCGGTGGGGCGAGAAGTATTGCGTTCCCGAAAACCTCTAGCCTCAGTTCCGAATGTCGGCCACATTTTAAGCACTCAACTTCGAGCGCCTCTTCCTTTATGATGCCCGCGAGTTTTACGGCATCGTAGAAGGATTTCACTTCCGCGGGGTGGTTTGCAGACCATTGCGCGAGCAACATGCCTTGCATATATTCGGGAAAGGCAAAGCTCCAGCGAATCGCTAGCTCAACGTCGGGACAGTTGCGGATGTAAGTTAAAACAAATGCCTGCTCCAGACGGTCAGCGGCCTGCCACGCTTCTTTCTCAAGCCAACGGAGGTCTAAAGTGCTGTGGAGATTTGAGTCTTCAGGATCGGGGGATTGGCCCTCAGGAGTGACGCGGCCTATTTCTTTTTCGATTTCGGTGCCTTGGATTCGTTCGAAAGCTTCGTCACCTGGGACGCAACTCACCGTGACGAAATGCTTTCCATCCGGGGCGCATTGGGCGCGATTTACGCTGAGATTGTCGGTTGCTAGTTTTTTATTCCAGTGATCTTGGTTCGTACACTGCGAACGTGGGAGCTTGCAGTAAAAACAAATCGGCTCCTTCGGTTTGATCGGCGCTTGGGGTTCTGGAGAAGGGAATAGCCCTGCCACATTAGGCCCGCTGTTTAATACTGGTTGAATTTCCATTGATGCATCTTTGCCTCTATTGTGGAAGGGGGAGGAGCGGTCTGTTTTAGCAAACCGCTCCTGTTGGCAAAGACCACTTTGGCGAGTGGAGCTTGGTACAAAAAATCTTCGATGTGGTCTTTGCTTCCCCAGAAACTACTAGCCCCGCCAAGGGCTCCGTCATTAAGCAGCAGACGGTTATGCTTGCCCACCCAGATATGGGGCCTGTTATGCGCCGATTTTTCGACAAATAACCCTTCTGTTTTCATACGATTGGAAAGCCCTGCAAACCTAAACCCCGATGATTTTTAGCTAAGGTCCGTACAATCAGCAAGTTAGACTGGCCGCGGAGTCAGAAATCTTGATCCGGCCCTTATAGCAATTTCTTATCGTCCATGCGCCCCTTCCGTTATTCACTTTCTGAACTAATCCGCGCCTCAAATCCCCAGCGGGTACGCCGGAGACGGTTCCTTGCTCTCGGCTACAAACTTTTCGTAACCCTGTCGGAGCCCGGCCAAATTGTTTTCCATTGCGCGGACGCTGCCTTCCATCAAAGCCAGTTGGAACTTGTCCGTGCTCGGGTCTGAACGCATTTTCTCAAGATCGGCTCGGGACTCAGCAAGCTCCCTCCCAACGCGCTCGATTTCAGCGGCGCTCTCCTGAAGAGCCTTTTTCGTTTGGTTCCGAACTTTGAAGGTGTCGAATCGCAGTCCCATTTATTCATCCTCCGATAGCAACGCCCGCAAAAAGCGCCGGATAGGTCTCCGGAAAATCCAAATAAACAGAAGCCAGAGAAAAATGTTCACGATGGGGCCCACTTCGGAAAGAAGATGTTCATTTCATCGTCACCATCGTCACGCGGCCACACCCTGCGTGTTTTCAACAGGTTCCTCAGTGACAGTGCTTTTCGCGGCTTTGTCACCTACGTCACTCATCGTCATCAATTCCAAGGTAATCAGCCGATAGTGGCGGGTACGGCTGCGCTCGATACGAATGCCCAACTTTGCAAGGTCGGGCTCAATACGGGCCAACGCTTTGGACACCTGGATGGCATTCTTAGGCCAGTCGGGGTTTTTACGCACCAACGCCGGGGAATTATGGTCGCGGCAATCCGCGAAATTGTTCAGGGTTTTCAACAACTCAAATGGGGTGTTGCTAAATTTTGCATGCTCGATCAAGTAGTCGTGAACAGTCCGCGCAATTGGCGAAGTTTCTACCGCGATTGCATGGGCATCCGTTATATTGGCCCAGTACGCTGTAAGAAACTCGCCTGATTGGAATCCCAATGTCTCCTCAATCGCTGTACCCCAGCAGGCGAAATCCGCCATTCGCGGAAGCGACGCAATTTTGACGTTATCCACATTGCGAAGTCCTGCACAAACTACATCTAACAAAGCGCCGAACAAGCGTGGGAGGGCTTCGCGGAATTGCTGCAGAAAATTTCGATTTTGGCGTTGAATTTCGGAAATCGGTTCTTGGTGAACCAATAAGCAGCGGTCCAGCAAGTCCGGCCTCTGTGGTAAGTGCCCGATCCCGTTTATTATTATCGGGTTCTGATATACGAAAATCTCCTCTGAGCCGTCGTTCTTATGATACTTGCGCTCCCGATGCGCGCCTCCTGTGGCGGCTCGACACAAAGCATCGGATAGCACAAGCGAAATATCCGACATGTTATCGATTGCAAGCACCCGACAATTTGAGGCCGCGAAAACCAAATCCCGTTTATTTCGCGGCGGGTCTGTTAGTTCTGCTAATGACGGATCGACTAAAGAACGCAGGTTTTTCGTAGTCGTACTTTTGCCCGCTCCCTGTACTCCGGAAAGCGCAAGCACGGGATAAGGTACGTTTGGCCGGAAGGCATGAGTCATCCAGGCCAGCACAAGGATTTCGTGTTTTGAACCGATATTCAAGAAGCGCGTAAGTTCGCGTAAGTCCCCTCCTCCGTTTATTGGCTCGGGCAGTGCGGCCATTCCTAAACTGCGGCGGAATTTTACCTTTGGTTGGTCTACCACATTCCAGCCATTCGGCGTGATTTCAACAGCCCGCCATTGTTCGTCCGCGAGGTCTATATAAAGGATACCGTTTTGTTCCGCGACCCTCACATGCACGTCAAGCATGGGGCCGTCATACAGTGCGTGTACGCGGAATGCTTCTATAATCGCGTTAACCCACGTGTTCGGAGCCTCACCGATGGTTTCATAGAGCGCGCGTTCAACCCACAAACGCAGTTCAGGTGAGTCCACACGCCAGTTCTCTCGGTGACCATTGACCCGAACAGTGGCCCACGCTTTGCGCCAGCGGTCATGGAAAAACTCAAGACCCGATTCCTGTGCATTTCTCTTTACGGCTGTTATTGCTTCAGCTTTTTTCTGGGCAGCGTTCATAGGGGTTGAACCCCCGCCGCGGTCAGGTATTCCCGCCACACCGTCTTGTCGCTGGGTTGAAAGTTCACGCTGGCGCGAAGATTTGTCTTGGGCGTGCGGACCTTTTTGTCCGCGCGAACCCCCAGCCTGCGTCTAAGATCGGCCAGATTATTCTTCCAGGATCGGCAGTCGGAGGGCGTTGAAGGTGTAACCCAGTTCGTGCCATCTGGGAAGCGGTACACCCGATGGCCGTTTGAGCGGACAAGCACGGCCCCGCCAATATCGAGCAAATGAACCACCTGTTCCTGCGGAGTCATGGCATCCTCTCTTTCTGGTCGTTCAAGAAGTTGTCCAGGTCTTCGAGAAACAACGTGTAGTGCCTGCAGAGACGATAGGCGGGGAGTTCGCCGGACCTGATCTTTAGCTCGACGTACCAAGGGCTGACCCCCATGTACCTCGCGGCGTCCGATATCCGCAGGCCCCGCGGGGCAACTGTTGGCACGGGTTGTTCCGCCTTGTTTCGGTCTATTCCAACCATGAATCCATTCTGAATGTTTCTTGACAACACTTGCAATAGGTGTTAGAGTGTTTACAGTAAGTGCGAATACTCACTTGTGGCCCACTTAGGGTGTTTACATGTTGACCAAGAGAGCGACAACGATTTGGCGGGGGCTAACTTCCTATGCCAACGATCTTGAAGTAAACGAAGATCAATTACGCCGGACTATTCTTCTATGCCTACCTATTCCGGCCCAACACGATGATGGTTTTAATTTTGCCGGTATGTATTTGGACCCAGGAAACCTCTCCCGCGAAGCCCGCCAGTACCATGAACCAATCAAGAATCTTTTGACCGCGCTGTGCAGGGGCCTTCTAAATCCTGATGGCCTGGCGAAGCACGACGAGCCCCTGGGTTTCTTATGGGAACACTGCCGTCACGTGCGGTTCGCCCTGGATTGGATTCCAGCGGGGCCAAGAGACTATAAGAATCCGAAAGAATATGAGGACTTTGAGGGTAGCGACAAATACTATTCTCGTGTAACAGGGTCGCTAAAGGCGTCTCCACTTGGCAAATTCGGCCAATCAATGGGCGGTCAAGATATTGTTGACCCGCTCTGTCATTTTATCGTTGGGGAGTGCGAAAGGGTTAGAGAATCTGGAGAAAAACTGCCGATTTTCATTTGCGAGAATTCGAAGTGTGGAAAGCTTTTCGTGCCGAAGAAAATAAAAACAAAGGCTAAGAATAGGTTTTGTTCTTCTGAGTGCAAGGATACGGTGAACAATCAAGATCAGATTGGTGCAAGAACCGCCGAACAGTTTCTCCGGCGACTTGCGACGCATTCAGCTAACAGAATTCTAAACAAGTTTGCTTCCCCTGCGTTTCGGCAAAAGTACGAGCAGCATAAAACAGTGGCGCGGTCGCGGTCCGAGAAACACATTCAGAAGATTGACAAGGCCCTCGTCTGAGTCGTCTTCTTGCTACTGTTCGCTACTGGTTGCCCGTGAATTAGACCGAATCGCTACTGAAATGCATGGATTTGAGTCCTTGTAAATCTGTTAGGCGCAAGGGGTTATAATAATAGTTTTCAACCACTTACGGTAGAGATGCGAGCCAACAACTGCCAACAAGCACATCCCCTCATAGGGCGTTGGTTCGAATCCCACCCTCTCCGCCAGAAAGCCATTTCCCTAAGGTTCGATGATCCACCGCACTGTCGAGCAGGTTCGATGCGTTTTCGTCACGCTCGCCGACTAGCAGTCGCAAATCCTAGCTGCGGAGCGCTTGCTCGGCTTGCCAGAGGTGCCGGCGGTTGTGTGCCGTGATGAGCACGAAAGCGGAGTAGGCGTTATACTTCATTTTCTCTGCAAAGGGCGAAATGAGCTTTACGCGGTCGAGGGCAAAGCCGCGGGCAGAATTCAGTTTCTCTTCCAGAACCTTGCCGATTTCTTGGAATTCTCCCGAGGCGGCAACAGGATCCTTCACCGCGATCGGTCGAAATGGAGCGCCGGTGGGGAGCCGCAGACGCGAAGGCGGCTCCAGCCAGTATTTCAAAAGACGCGCATTCCAGTTCAAGTGGAAAGGACCGCCTCCCGAAACTTTTTTCTCGTGCAATTGTTCGATGGCAGAATCAAGGAGAGGAAAATAAGCGCGGTTGCTTAAATTCAAGTGCGCAATGCACTCCGCAGCGGACCAGCGCCCTGGCCCGGGATGGTGTTGCAGTTGTCCTGTCGTGTTGGAGCCGAACATCACCTCAGCCTGCCGCGAATTCTCGCGAAGTTGTTGCAGGAGAGAATCGATTTGGCCGTCGGCTGTTGGCATGGGGATTTGACGCTTCCGGTAGTCTAACAGGTTGCGCCCGCGGGTTCCGTGCGAGGCGGCAAGAGAATATTTTTCCGGAGGACATTTTGTCACATCAAGAGAAGCCATCGCTTTCCGGAGAATGGTTTGGGAAATGGGCGCTGATCACCGGGGCCAGCGCCGGGATTGGCGTGGCCTTCGCGGATGAATTGGCGACTGGCGGAACAAGGCTTGTGCTGACGGCGCGCCGGAAAGATCGCCTCGCGGAATTGGCGCGCAGACTGACCGCAACCTACAAGGTCAGCGTCGAAGTGTTCCCCGCTGATCTAGCGGATCCGAGCGCCCCGGAAAGGATTTTTGCCTTCACGAAAGAAAAAGGCATGGAAATCGATCTGCTGGTCAACAACGCCGGTTTCGGCCAGTACGGCGAATTCACCTCGGTTGAAAAACAACGCTTGCTCGACATGGTGCAGGTGAATTGTCACGCGGTAGTGCACCTCACCCGGCTGTATTTGCCGGAAATGGTTGCGCGCCGGCGCGGCGATGTGCTCATTCTTGCGTCAACCGCCTCCTTCCAAGCTGTTCCTTATATTTCGACCTACGCTGCCACAAAGGCCTTCGATCTGCTCTTTGCGGAGGGACTGGCCGAAGAGATGAAACCATATGGAATCCGCGTGTGCGCTCTTTGCCCAGGCTCGACGGAGTCCGAATTCCACGCTGCTTCCGGCCAGGAAAAATTCCAACGCCGTGTCGAGACAGCAGAAAAAGTCGCGCACGCAGGACTGAAAGCCCTGGCTGCCGGCAAGAGTTACATCATCTCCGGCCTCGGAAATTATCTCGGCGCTCACGGCGAACGCCTGGTTCCCCGGCGCTTCGTAACCAGGATGGCCGGGAAAATGTTCAAGCCCGGGACCAAATAAAGAGTACCTTCCCGCCGGCGGGCTAACGATCGCGAATGCTTGTGACAGCTTCCCCTTAGCCGCAGGCGATTTCTCGACACGCGAGGGCCTTCACGCGCGTCTAACCAATCGACAAACAAAGACTTTCGAGCCCTTCATCCGGGTGGCTGCTTCGGACGGGAACTTTTTCGCCGCGGGCCGGGAATTGATATTTAAAACCGGGCAGAACGTCTTATCAGGGGAGATGAGAATCGCCGACCAAGAGAGAGACGACGTTCTGTTGCGGCGGGCCGCCAAGGGCGATGAGGAGGCATTCACGCTCCTATACCGGCGGTACCAGGCGGCCATGTATCGCTTTGCGTTGCGCATGACGGGAAACACCTGGGCCGCGGAAGAGATTGTGCAGGACGTGTTCATGACCTTGATGCGCGATCCGAAAAAGTATGACCCCACACGCGGAGCGCTCGGAGCATTCCTTTACGGAGTGGCACGCAACCGAGTGATGAAACATCTCGAACGATTGCCGCGGGAAATCCCGCTTGAGGAGAAGAACGAAGACGGCACGGGCGCCGGAATTGTTTTGCGGGACCTTTCCACGCCGGCGATGTGGGCGGAAAAACGCGAACGCAGGCAGCAAGTGAGGGCTGCCGTGCTGGAATTGCCCGTGGAGTTTCGCGAAGCGGTGGTGTTATGCGAGCTGGAAGAAATGAGTTATGAGGAAGCCGCGCAAATGGCCGGATGCCCGATTGGCACGATTCGTTCGCGGCTGCATCGCGGACGGGCCTTGCTGATGGCCAAACTTGAAATGTTTCGCGACGTCCCCCGGCGCGCGAGCGCTGCGCGATGAAGGATTTTTTGCCGTGCAGAGGAAGCAAGAGATGACGTGCGAAGAATTTGAAGCCATTGGATTGGACGCGGAGCGCGACGCTTCGTTGAGCGAAGTTGAGCGCGTGGCGGCGCGCGAGCACGCCGGCACGTGTTCGCGGTGTGCCGCGTTGCAGGATTCCTGGCAGGCCGCGGGTGTTGAGCTCCGCGCGTTCGCGGAAGATACCGCCATGAGGCAGGCGCCCGCGCGCGTAGAGATGCGTTTGCGGCAGGAGTTCCGCACGCAGCACGTGACATTGAAAGTGCGGCGCGCCGCCCTAGTTGCTGCGTGGGCACTGGCCGCTGCTGCCGTGTTGGCCGGCGCAGTGAGCTGGCGCAATTGGCGCCACAGCCAGCATGAAGAGGCTACGAACTATATGAATTCCGTGCCGGACGCGAACAAATTCCCGGAGAACAGTTCCGTCGCCGGAGCGAATCATCAAACTCCTGCCGAGGTTCCAAATGGAATCCAGCAGCAGAGGTCGGCAGGGGCCAGCAGTTCCGAAACGCTTATGGCTGACAACGAACTGAGCGGCTTCACGCTCCTGCCCGGAGCCTTTGCCGCGGATACCGATGAGGCCGCGATTCTGCGCGTGCGCATGCAAAGGGGTTCGCTGGGCGCGTTGGGCCTGCCTGTTAACGAGGAGAGAGCCAGCGAATGGATTCAGGTGGATTTGCTCGTTGGCGATGATGGATTGCCGCAAGCGGTGCGGCTGCCGCAATAAGCGTTCATGGGGAGCGGGGCGCTCTCGCTGCGCCTCGCTCGGAAAGGGACACGCCGATGGGAGTAGCAGGCTTTTGGGAGAGGTTGAAGCCAGCGGATGGGGCAGACCTGAAGGGACAGGAAGGGCCGGTCGGAGCGTGGATCGCGCAGTTGAAAAAGGGGCTGGCCGCGATTGCGACAGCAAAGAGTTCGCAACAGTTTGGGAGAGAAGAGGAGAAGGAATAATGAATCGCAGAGTATGTATAAGTATGGTTCTCGGTGGAATTTTCATGTTAAGCGCCGGATTGGCAAAAGCGCAGGAGGCGGCGCCACTCCCACCACCGCCGCCGATGGCGTCGCTGCAAGTCCCGGGACCGGAAGCTGGCATGATCGGCGAACGCATCGAGTTGCTGGGTTTCGAGGGAATGCACGGCGGAAAAGTGGTGACTGGCGTGCCGTTCAGCGCGGTCGCGGTTTCGGAGTCGACGCAAACTCTCGCGGACGGAAACCATATCGCGCGAAAGACGCAGACGAATCTTTTTCGGGATAGCCAGGGACGTTTCCGCAAGGAAGTGACGTTGCCCGCGATCGGG
>WNFS01000292.1_pt1 | contig 39732 bp, 33 predicted proteins | sample 5400141 | NCBI WGS metagenome assembly WNFS01 (sample SAMN13153358, study PRJNA577476) | soil metagenome | isolation source: 60 cm saprolite under Madrone tree | place: USA:California | collected 2016-06-14
CTCGCCCGCTGGCAACGTGCGGGATCGGGCTCGGACACGGAGTTCATCTTCTTCTGAGGCTGTCAATCGAACTGTTTCGTTGGACATGCCTCATGATACTATATCGTACTAGCGTATTCAATGTTACAGTCCACTAGTTCAGTTTAAGGCCTGAGGTGTAAAAAGTTTTTTCCGCGCTCCTGACATCGCCGCCAGCAGGAAGCAATCAACCATCAAAGAGTTTTCAAAGGAGTACATCATGAGTTTAGAAGAGCAATTCGCGGCAGAGGCCGATAGGTTCGCAGTAGTCGTCAATCACGAAGAGCAATATTCTATTTGGCCGGCGCCCAAGCCTTTGCCTGCAGGCTGGAGTGAGGCCGGCAAGATCGCGACCAAGGCCGAGTGCCTCGACTACATCAAGGAAGTTTGGACAGATATGAGACCGCTCAGCCTGAGGCAACAAATGGCAGAGGCTGCAAGACAGCAGGTCTCGTCTTCCATCACGTCTACTCATTTTGAACCCAAGCGTAGTGATCTGGTAGAGCGCCTGTCCGCGGGGGTCTTCACCGTTAAGGCCTGTGTGACACCAGAGACAGCGGAAGATTTCAACAGGATGCTGAACAGCGGGTATCTGTATCTTCAGTTTACGCACCCCGGCGGAGAAACCAGGCTCAGAGTGAAGCTCGATACGAGCAGGTGTGACCTGAGCGAAGCAGACTTCAAGAGTGGAGTCGGGAACGCACACTTGGAAGGCGAATTGACGTTGAATTTCGTGAAGGTCAGATGCATCGCCGACATTGGGATTGACACGCGGACAGGTGAAGGGCGGCTCGAAGTATTGGGAGCCTAGCAGCGACACACGTGTTATAGCGTTACAGCCTGCCTGGTCACTCGGTCTGCCTTGAGAACGTCCCAAATGTTTGCAGTCCATCAGGAAACTAGTCCTTGGCTGATGTATCGCAAGCCGAACCCGAAGGTCCGCTTGCGGCTCTTTTGCTTTCCGTACGCGGGCGGCGGGGCGTTTGTATATCGCGATTGGGCTAAGGATTTGCCCGAGACCGTTGAGGTGTGCCCGCTCCAACCTCCCGGCCGGGAGACACGTTTTAGAGAAGACCCTTTTACCGATCTGGGTTTGCTGATCCAGTCTGTGGCGAATGCCCTGCGACCCTACCTGGACCGGCCATTCGCTCTCTTCGGACATAGCCTGGGAGCTTTAGTCAACTATCAGCTGGCGCACTATTTGCGGCGTCAAGACGGCATCGAGCCGGCCCATTTATTTGTCTCAGGGCGTTACGCCCCACATCGAACTCGAGAATCTTTGGGCATCAGCAAGCTGCCCGAGCCACAGTTTATCGAGAGCGTGAAGAAAATGGGTGGGACACATCCGGCGGTGTTTGAGGACCGCGAGCTGCTGAGGTTGATACTACCTGCTTTGAGGGCGGATTTTCATCTTTGCGATACCTATCAATTCAAAAGTGAACCAATACCCTTATGCTGTCCCATCACAGCTTTAGGCGGATGGCACGATCAGGGGGTCACGTGGCAGGATCTGGAAGAGTGGCGTAAGCACACCAGCGGCAGATTCAGGATGTACTGGCTGCCGGGCAATCACTTTTTCATTAATACGACCAAATCGGCTCTCCTTCAGATTATGACTCAAGAACTACAAAGACTGGTGAACTCCCTGAATTAGATCGGGCAACCGATGGCTCCTGTGTCCGGAGACCGGAACTCCGTTCGGCACCTTGGTCCAGCTAATGGGCGGTGACACTCCTTGGTAAGCCTGCGCATCGCTTTCTCTAACGAAATTGCGACGGCGTGATCCTTGAATAATATCGACAGATTTTCTAAACGCGGAAGAATAGAAGATGAGAAGAAATAGTGATCCCTGGATACTGGGAATCAGCGGGTCTCACAACGGCGCGGTTTGCCTGCTGAGGGGAAGCGAGATTATCGTCTCCATTCAAGAAGAGCGTTTGATTAGGAGAAAGCGGCGAAAAATTTCCGGCGCACAGCATAGTCTTGCGTTGGATTATTGCCTGGACTATGCAGGGATTAAGCCGGGCGATTTGAGCCTGGTGGTCCTGTCCGCGCCGGAGCGCGGAAATTCCCTTGTCCAGAACCTCAAGCTCAATCCGTTCTTGCAGGTAGAGCGAAATAGAATTCCGACGCTCGTGATTCCTCATCATTACGCTCACGCCGTCAGCGCGCTTGCTACTTCCGGTTTCGAAGAGTCAGCAGTGCTAGTAATCGACGGCTTTGGCTCCGTCACCGAGGAACTCTTTGAGGATGAAATTAAAAGCATCAAAGGGCCGCTAACGGACGGTTGGGAAATGATTTCGCTTTATGCCGCTTCAAGCACTTCAATGACCGCGCTGGAGAAGCACGTCACCGAAGGCTTCGACTGGTTCACTCGCAAGGGCACCGGGATGGCGAAGTTTCGTAGCCTGGGTTCCATCTTTTCATCAGCAGCCGAGCAGGTTTTCGGGGAGCCTCTCGATGCGGGTAAAGTGATGGGCTTGGCTCCCTACGGCTCTCCCACCATTTCAAGCGACGAGTTCTTTGAAATCGTGGACGGTCGCTTCGTCTTTAAAGACGGGGTGCAGAGGCGTTTTCAGCACAAGGAACGTTGGCCACTCCATCAGACGGCGTACCAAGACTTAGCCTGCTCTGCCCAAGTAGCCTTGGAAGAGGCGCTGCACTATCTGGTCAACCACCTTCGGGAGCTATGTCCGAGCGAAAATCTCTGTTACGCGGGCGGCGTGGCACTCAATAGCGTGGCTAATGAGAGAATCATTCAGGAGCGGATTTTTGAGAACGTTTACATCATCCCGGCCGCGGAGGACAGCGGACCGGCTATTGGTGCCGCTTACTACGGCCTATGGCAACTGACCGGAAAGAAAGAGAGGCGAAAGCCCGTCCATGACGCTTTTGGCCGTGAGTACTCTCCGGATAAGATTCGGAAAGCGATCGAAGAAACGCCTGGAGTGGAGATTGTCGAGTCTGAGGATGTCATCGCCGCCACAATTGAATTACTTTGCGAAGGAAAGAATGTTGGGTGGTTTCAGGGAAGATCCGAGTTAGGTCCAAGAGCACTGGGGCAGCGGAGCATCATTTGTGATCCGAGACGCTCCGACGCGAAGGAGATATTAAACAGCAAGGTCAAGCACCGCGAGGCATTCCGTCCTTTTGCGCCCGTCATCCTGCTCGAAGAGTCCCAGAACTGGTTCGATTGGGGCGAGGCTACTTGCGAAAGCCCCTACATGCTGAGAGTTGCCAAGTTCAAGGAGGATAAAAGGGGACTCGTTCCGGCCGTGGAGCACATTGACAATACAGGGCGTGTGCAAACCGTGACCAAGGAAGCCAACGGGCCACTCTACGAACTCGTCTCTAAGTTCAAAGAGAAGACAGGCGTCCCCATCATCTTGAACACTTCGTTCAACGTTATGGGAATGCCTATCGTAGAAACGCCCGAGGATGCATTCTTCTGCCTGCTCTCTACCGGACTCGATTGTTGCGTGCTCGGTGATGTCATTGTCAAGAAAAGGCAAACCATTTTACTTGGGGCGGATGGCTTATACAGTAGCCCGCCAACAGGATTTCAGTCATGGGTGTTGGATGAGTACGATGCACGTCAACTCCTGCGTCATCGAAATATTCTGGCTCAGCCGGGCCAAAACACTGATTCGGACGGGCCAAGTGCGGCCCCCCTCGCCCAGTATACCGGAGTGTATCAGTGCCCTTTCGGAACCGTGCTTGTCGAAGTAGATGACGGCAGACTGAGATTTGAGGTCAAAGGATTCTCGTCTACCTTGGAGCGCCATGCTAAACACACCTTTATAGCCTCGGGCCCACTCTTTCAAGGAAGTACCTTTACTTTTCTGGCTGATGAGGGCCAAAAGCCAGATCGTTTGATCCTGGAAGTGCAACCGAGCGAGGAATGGGCAGGCGTCGCGAAGGACTGGACTGAGATTGAGATCGGCCAACGCAGCACGGTTATGTGTTATCGAATTTCTCCGGTCAATGGCGACGTAGATGCCCAACTTGAGAGCTTCACTGGTGAATACTACTTGCGAGATAAAGTGGTAGAGGTAGCGTTACGAGACGGCGGAAAGTTGGTCGTCACGGCTCCGGAACAGCCTGATTATGAGTTAATACCGGGACCGGCAAGAGAGTTCATGCTCAAGAACACACCTGGCTACAGCATCCAGTTCTGGTCGGATGCAACGGAAGTCGCCAGCGGGCTGATAGTTAGACAGCCGAACGGACTGTTTAAACTGCATAGAAAAAATCGGACAAAGCCCAGAAGTCAGATCCTCATTACCACTCCGCACGACTTAACTAATAGCGCATCGTATTAGGTTTTGTCACGGGCGTGCCCGTAACCATCGCCATCCTATTGAATGACGCAACGCTTGGATCACGATACCTTACGAATGAGAGTTTTTCTGTCGATCCGCGCACGATGGTATAGGAAAGGCCCGACCCAGCACCGGCAAGGAGGCAAAGGTAGCGGGTTGCGATTAATTGAAGCTTTCTGTGCGTGTAAAAACTCTTAATTCGGGCGGTGATGCGGAGCGAGACAAAATCAGCTGCCGACGCTTACTTCTTTCCTTACTTAGAAAGCCACCTGAAAACTCAATCACCTCGGAACAGAGCGAAAGTAGAAGATAGTGCCATTCTCACGTTGGAAAGAGCAGCGGGCCCGCCTCGATTTGGATAAGGAAGAGGTACACGTCTGGTGTGCAAGACTCGACCAGCGAGCTTGGAACATGGAAAACATGCTCGGCATTCTGGCAGCAGACGAGCGAGTTCGCGCAGAACGGCTACGTCTCCCCAAAGATCAAGCTGACTTTATTCTCACACGTGGGATGCTGAGAAATATTCTCAGCCGCTATCTGAGTACGGGGCCGAAGGAGCTGCGCTTTCGCTATACGAAATACGGCAAGCCCTACTTGACTGGTCTCCCCGGAGTTCATCCACTCCGATTCAATGTCTCTCACTCGAAAGGATATGCGCTCTTCGCCATCGCCAGTGGCCGGCAAGTGGGCGTCGATTTGGAATGGATTCAACCAGATTTCGCCAGCGGGGAAATCGCTGAGCGTTTCTTCACCAGGGGAGAAGTCGCTGCACTCCGCTCACTTCCGCGCCATTTGCATAACGCGGCCTTCTTCGATTATTGGACTCGGAAGGAAGCCTACATCAAAGCCGTTGGGAAAGGACTCTCCATCCCGCTAGACCAATTTGAAGTTTCTTTGAAATCCGAAGACACAGTCGTCCTGCTAAACGCGAATGGAAAGCCACAGGAAGCCACGCACTGGATCTTGCGTCAATTATACCCGTTACCCGGTTTCGCTGCAGCTTTGGCGGTTGAGGGCACTCGCTGGAAATTGCGCTGCTGGCATTCGCCTCATTGAGCAAAATCGAACGGCGCTTTGCCGAATGCCTTTCTCCGGCGTCCTGAAATTTGCTCCCGTTCAAGTTGAACTTAATCCTAGGTTCATATGATTCCTGTCCAGCCGTCGCTGAATATTCTGATCATTACTTCCGAGTATCCGCCGGAGATTGTCGGCGGGCTCGGCACGCATGTTTACGAGTTGGCAGAGGGACTCGGACGTTTGGGCTGTGAGGTCACGGTCCTGGCTCCATCTCAATTTGCTAGAGCGATGGTGGCCGAATCAAACGTCGCGGTTCACTTCTTCAATCGCACCAGCACTACTCCCGGCGCTTTTTCCTCTGGGAAGATGCAATGGTTCATTGATCTCAACAAGAATTGCGTTCTTTATGCGTCGCAACTCCTCAAAAAGCAGATTCAACGCCCGGATATTATCCATTGCCACGATTGGCAAGGCTTTCCCGCCGCTCATCAACTCGGACGGCTCTTCAAGATTCCTGTGATTGGGACTGTGCACCTACTGCAAAATCCTGCGGCGAAGTGGTGGGGGGAAAATCCGCTGCCGGAAATTGCTAAACAAGAAAGGACCCTCTGCCGGGGAGCAGACGCCCTCATAACCGTCAGTCATTCGATGCGGGAACTAATCAACGCGACCCACCAAGTGGATGTTGAGCGAATCCATGTTGTTTACAACGGCATGGATACCAATTCTTTCACGGACTTTGGGATGACCGTCGAGGAGAGAGACAGCCTTCACAGAACTTATGCTTCGCCCGAAGAGAGAATCATATTTTTTGCCGGCAGATTGGCTTCGCAGAAGGGGATTCAAGCACTCCTTGAATCCGCGTCTACCGTCCTCGATCAATGGCCCACTGCGCGTTATCTCATTGCCGGTACGCCTGACGTTTCGCCTCTCGGCTGGGATGCAGAAAGGATTACCCAAGAAGCCAAAAAACTGTTCTCAGGCGTCTTTAATAAATGGGAGAGGCTCAAGTTTCTCGGAAAAGTCGCGCGCGAACAACTTCCGGCCCTCTACCGAATCGCGGAGCTTGCCGTTATTCCCTCGATCTACGAACCGTTCGGCTACGCGGCGATCGAAGCCATGGCGACGGGCTTGCCTGTGATCGCAACCCGAGTGGGTGGGCTGGCGGAGATTATACAGGATGAACGAACAGGGCTGCTGATTCCAGTGGAAGAAAATACAGATGGGACCCACTCTGTTGACATAGAAAAACTGAGCGCCGCCCAGTTGAGATTATTGAATGACGGTAAACTGGCGAAGCTAATAGGGCAGGCAGGCAGAGAATACGTAATAAGTAATTTCGGCCGAGACAGAATGGCCCAACGGACTCTCCAAGTTTACCTACGTTATTCTCTCTCAATAAGAGCCAACCTGCGCGCGCTTGAATCTGCCTTGCCGGTGCGTGTCCATATCGAAAATTCAATCTGACATGCGGCGGAAGCTTTGGTCGAGCAGCCTTGCCGTTCTCTGTCCCGCGGGTATTGTCAGGTTAACGGTGGAAGACGTTATCAGGCTCTACATGCGGCATAATCCGCTGATGCGACCCGCTCCCTGGGAAGCTTGACAATAAACCTGCCCTTGTTGGAGAGCATTGCGAATATCTTCCCCTTAAGCTGCAGCGCAGAAGACCCAAATCCCTTCTTTCCGGAGCCGTAAGGTACGGCTGAAATGTTAACCATCGCGGAAACGATCTGCTCATATCGACCCCTCGGACTGATTGATAGCTTGGTCATGTATGTTGGCTCGCCTGCCCAAGATGGAGTTGGCCTCGCTTGGGTGACGGCACAGAGCCTCAAACATGCGGGCGACTTCGGACTCAGCCGATCGCAATCATCCTTTCGACAGCCCGAGCTGCTCTCACACGAATGCCTTCTGGTATCTCGATAACGTATTGCTTCTTTTCCAAAGAGGCGAGCGTATCTTCCAACGTAATCTGATTCATGTGCGGACAACGCACGCTGCAGAGACGGAGCATTTCTTTCTCGGGATTGGCGGCGGCGATGTTCTCCCCCATCGAGCATTCTGTCAGCAGCAAATAGCGTGGTGCTTTCGTTTGCTCAACGTACTTGATCATTGCGTTCGTACTGCCTGAGTAATCCGAAGCACCAACAACCTCGGGGCTGCATTCCGGATGCGCGAGAATTACGACATCAGGAAACTGTTTTCGAATATCAGCAATGTCGGCGAGAGTAAATTTCTCGTGCACTTCGCAGCGGCCCGGCCAACCAATCATTTGATAATCCAATTCCGTGCCTGAACCATTACTCGGATCTTTCGTAGGAAAAATGATGTGCCGGCCGGTTTCCCGGGCGACGTTTTTTGCTAGGTATTCGTCCGGAAGAAAGATGACGGTATCGGTGTTCAGCGATTCAACGATTGCGGCGGCGTTGGAAGACGTGCAACAGACGTCCGACTCCGCTTTAATATCTGCGTAAGTATTGACGTAAGTGACCACGGGAACCCCGGGAAACTTCCGCTTTAGCTCGCGCACTTCGGCTGCACTAATGCTGGCGGCAAGCGAGCAGCCGGCCTTTTCCGAAGGCAGCAGCACGGTCTTCGTCGGATTGAGAATCTTTGCGGTCTCGGCCATAAATCGGACTCCGCAGAAGACGATGATATCTTTCTCAGTAGTTGCGGCTCGCCGCGCCAGGTCGAGCGAATCTCCTACGTAATCCGGTATCGAATGAAAAAGAGCGGGCTCCATATAGTTGTGGCCAAGAATGACTGCGTTGCGCTCTACTTTGAGACGATTAATCTCGGCCGCCAGGTTTGCTTTCACCTTCAATTCGAAATCCGGCACAACGTCGGCAAGAATGGCTTGCAGACCTGCGTAGAGCTGATTGGCCGATGTTTCATTACTCATTAACGGAGTCATCGTTCTTTCCTGATCGAAATCCGGATGATTTCTATTTCACACAAAGCAGGCTTACGTCGAAAGCTCTTGCCGAATGGGTAAGAGCGCCAACCGAGATGAAATCAACTCCAGTCTCAGCAATTTCGCGCACGCCGTTCAGCGTCACGTTCCCGGACGCTTCTAACTTTGCTCGACCCTTGTTGATCGCCACCGCTTGACGAAGATGGGCAAGCGACATGTTATCCAGTAGGATGCGCTTGACCCCAAGGGCTAACGCCTCTTGCAACTCTTGGATGTTTTTGACCTCGACTTCGATCTCCAGACCCCTGGTAGAGGCATTCACCAGCCGGATTGCGCCGCTCAGCGATCCGGCACAATCGATGTGGTTGTCCTTGATTAGAACCATATCGTCCAAGCCAAAGCGATGATTACGGCCACCTCCATGGCGGACAGCGAGTTTGTCGATCGCGCGCAGGCCGGGCGCCGTCTTGCGAGTGTCTAAAACTACTACTCCGGTTCCTGCGATTGCCTCAACGAATCTGCGCGCTAACGTCGCAATTCCCGACATACGACCCAGAAAGTTGAGAGCGGCGCGCTCGCCGGTCAAAATAGTGCGTGCGGAACCCTTTAATTCAATCAGCAGTTGTCCGGATTTGACTTTGGCTCCGTCTGAAATGTGCAGGCGGAAATTAATGTTACCATCCAATATGAGAAACACGGCTTGGACAATCGCCAGACCTGAAACAATGCCCTCCTGTTTGGCCACGATTTGAGCTACGGCACCCGCCCCGGGAGCAATAATTGCATTCGTTGTGACATCACCAGTGCGAATGTCTTCGTCGAGAGTTCTAGCAATGGCCGCCACGATCTCGTCATCGAGATCCAGATGCACTACGGCTTCGTTGATCTCCTCAATGGACTTGAAGTCTGGAATAGAAATGCTCAAACGTTAGGATAATAATTCATGGGAGCGAAAGCAAACCCAGACGTTAATGAGATTTGATCGGTAGCGCATTGTCAACTTAACTTCTGAAGAAACAAGATCATCAACTCAGATAAGATGAATCCGCTTCTTGTCATATGGTCAATTAACGATTTGTGGCAGTTACCTCTTCCCATACGGCGAATCTCGATTTCATCACGTCATTCTTCCGTGTGGGGAGACATCCGTACAGAGCTAGCGGTTATCGGGAAGTGATGAAAGCGAGATTAATCCTCTGGCAAGAGGTTTGCATATGGGACGCCTGCGCCTCACGCGCCCACCGAGCTACATCTTCGACCGCACTTTCTGGATGAGATGGTACATTAGCTTGCAATGAAGAATCGCTCGTCACACCGTCGATCTTCCATGCTCCCTGTTTTCGTATCAGCTTATAACGCACTTTAGTGAGGTTACCGTTGCCCCGCGCGATCTCGACGGTGATCTCAGCAACATTCCCGACAATATCTTCCCCAAACCGAACGTCTCGATACGAAGCAAGTTTCCGTTTTAAAGATAAATGGAAGAATGATATCTGTCAGAGATTTCAGTCCCGGTTGTTAAAAGCCACGAAGGAACCTGTCGATCCTTATTTCAGGTTTCATCCCTTAAATCAATCCAGCACCTCCTTTGTCCTTGATTTAGTGGAACGCGATAGCACGTCTTCGATGAGGGTAGTCTGTTACCTGCCTGCCGCTTCGCGTTAGCAATTCCCTAGCACGCGTCCGCCCACCTGGGCCAGTCTGGGCCAGCCTTAGCCGAGAGCTCTAGCCTTGGCAAGTTGATGTGTGGCCAGAAGCCCGAAACGTCGCCACAGAACACGTCTGTCATCAGCTGCCGTTGGTTTCGCAATCGAAACCAAAAAGGGGCGGGCGTCAACAACGCGACCGGGGAGGGTAAATGACAAACAATCAAGTCATTCTTAGCTTGCTCAATGAGCGAATCGCTGAGATCGCGTATAGGCGAGATCTCTAGCAACGCCCCAAACCGCTCGATAGCTCAGCAATAAAACTGAGCGATCAATTAGCACTCATAAAAGCGAAGGAACACATCACCCTCCGCGAAGCGGCACTTCTGATGACCTTGTTCCGACAGCCTGCACACCGGGGTGCGACGTGGCGAGATACTGTCTTTGCGTTGGAACCAAATTGACTTCGGGAGTGGCCTAATCCTGGTTCAGAGAACCAAGACTGGCCGCGATCGGATCATCCCGATGAACTCGACAGTAAGGGAAACTCTTGCCGCGATTCGCCAATTTCACCGTGGGAATCGCGTCACCATCCATCCCTGTAGGGCTGTTATCCACAATTACAAGAGTTGGTTGAAAGTCTTGCGCGGTCCTTAGGAGAAGATCGCAGCGTAGTGCCTTGCCCTCAGCGAAGGACCGTTGAGGATCGCGTGAGATCCTATTGCCCCTATCATCTAAAGTAACTGACGGCAAGTTAAAACTTTTGGCGCCGCTTGGTACGTCCGTATAGATCGGCCGCCGGACAACCAGTGACAATTAGCGTCGACAATGACGGGTACATAGCTTGGAAGGCGCGGGCTATTTTCAGCCCCCTCATAAAATGTCCGAGTCCAAAGTCATCAACGGTCGCTATGAGCAGTCGGGGGTCTCTCTTCATCGGTATCGAGGTCAGTCCAGCCATTACGTTCGCGTGTTGGGAGCAATTGATAGCCACCGCGCAGACGGTCGATCTTTAGCGAGCAGAGTCACATCGATTCTGCGTTTACGTGGTTAACTAACATTCAGCGATAGCCTAAGTTTGCGTCGACTAGATCGATGACGCGGTCGAAATGCTTGAGTCCTGCCAAGTCAGAACGCGTCCTTGCACAGATTGTGACTTCACCACGACCGCGTCAAGCAAGAAGAAGTCGCCCGCGAATTGTGTTGCAGGAGCAAAAAGGGTTAAATCCTGTGATTGGCGTGCCGAAAAATGATCGGCGAGTAAACGGCGGGAAATCTCCGCCTTTTTCTAATCGTTCCGCCGACTGGACGGTCGAACCCGGCACGGCCAAATGAGAATAGTGGAAAACTGATGAAACGAGCGAGCCTTTTCATAGGTAGGTGGGCCCCCTTTCACGAAGGGCATCAAGCATTAATCGAAAGCGTGTTAGTCACCGGCAAGCCGGTTGTGATCGCGATCCGCGACACCGAACCTAGCACCGACAATCCATACTCGACATCGGAGCGCTGGACTAGAATTCAGGACGCACTTCAAAACTGGGGCAGTCTCGTACGAGTCGTCGTTATTCCGGATATTGATGAAGTGTGTTATGGCCGCGACGTAGGTTATGGAGTGCGAAGAATTGAGCTCACCGACGACCTTCAGGAAATCTCAGGAACAAGAAAGCGTCAACTAGCTCGACCGACTCACCCAATTGTTTGGCTTACAGGGCAAAGTGGAAGCGGGAAGACCACACTTGCTGCGGCCATAAAAACATTGTTCAGCGAGGCAGTGATCCTCGACGGTGATGAGATGCGAGAGTCTATCTCGACCGAGGGGTTTGGCCCAGAAGACCGACACGTACACAATCTTCGAGTGGCACGCTTGGCGCAGGTGCTTTCAAAACAATCGCTAGTGATTGTCTCTGTCATTGCCCCTTTCGCACAGACGCGCAGCCAAATTGATAAACTCATCGCGCCCTTGTGGGTCTTGTGCTTGCGACTTGAACAAAAGGAGGGGAGCGGATTTCCGTACGAGTTGCCAAATACCAATGAGATCGATGTTCTAGCCGACGGAGATGCGTTCTCGGCATCGGAAAACGCTTCACAGGTAATTGAAGCAATCCTACGTCGGATAAATCGCGTTAAAGAGAATGGCAGTCCGTCACACTCTTAAGTGCCGTCCTCTTTCCTATGATAAAAATACTCGCGCGCCCATTGCCTTAGTCTGGGTTTATCGCTCTTCCAGCACCATACTCCATTATCATCGAGACGTAGATCCTCTGCCGGGTCAAAACCATGCTCCATTAGCTCTTCATGCCTTCGGAGATATTGCCTGTTCACGGTCTCGCCATGCCACAAATGCAGCAGGACGCCAGGAGTATATCCAACTGTTCCGTGCATATCCTGATAGACGGCCTCCCCCTGCGCGCGCTCTGAGCCTTGAACTTATGTGGCGTTTGGTTCGCTGGTTTGTTGTTGCAAAAGCACGCGGGCCATTTCGTGAAAGAGGGTCTTATGAGGGAGTTGCGCTACGGGATTGATCGCGATCTGACTGCCGCGCGCTTATGTGGCCAAGTCAGTTATGTGGCGCTCAGCTTTTCTAGCCAGCTCTCACACGTCTGGCTTAAACAGCGTACTTGATGCTTCAAATACCACTCACTGCCCGCATCAACGAAGTCATGATCGTCATGCAACTACTCATCTACCGATCTATCATGACACTACTTGGCAACGAATAACTGCTGATTATCTGGGACAAGCGAATCGGGATGATAGTACGGGTTCACTCGGAGTGTATTCTTATTCGTCAAATACCACCGTTTTGCCGCACTGGCGAATTCGTTATTGTCGGGATAGCGTCCTGAAAACGGCCTGAAGGCCGATCGCAGTATCGTCATTATCGATGCCCGCGGTTTCTGTCTAACTGCGATCTCATAGCTGTCAAACAATACTATGACCCCCGCGGATCTCTCGAGGCTCGCCAGGTATAGCTCGATCGGCTCGGCTCCTATGCTTCTCGGGCATACAACTGCTATTAGCTGAATTAATTTGGTCGGTTTCTCTTCAGCCGCGAAAAGCGTTACGAACGCTTGAACCTCGGTCTGGTCGAAATCAGATAGATCAGCATGGCTATCTGGAAGTTGCTCGAGTCTTTCCGCTTCAGCATAGACCTGCTGAGGGGAGGCATCCTTCAAGAGTGACAGTAGCAGATTGAGTTTTCGGCTCGGGTAATCCTTTGATTGGCGGTCGAATGCCCGGCTTTTTTCGTTCCACTGGTTTTTGACCTTCACAAGGTCATGCTGCTGGACATCAACGGACGTTTGCTTGCTTGCAGGCGCGGCACAAGACATTAGAGCGAGCCAGCAAAGAAAGGTGCCGATGGTTGACTTTATCAACTTACTACGCGCACATGACGGATGTGTGGACGGATATTCGTCCGGAATGATAGCGGAGCGACGTCTGTCAATAATCTTGTACGATTCTAGTCTTCCGTTCAACTGGTTTCGTAATCGACTTTGGAAGAAACCAGATACTCCCCGTGAATTGAAAACGAATTCTCAGGTCTCTGCATCCGCCGGATAAGTGATCGACTAGGTTCGGCCGGTTTTCCAGGTCGATTGAGTGAGAGCAGAAACAGACAATTATTGGGCAACGAAGTTGTACTTCACAATTTCTTCGGCATAAGTGTACTTGTTTTGAATGTAGCTGCTGTAGGGCTCAAATCTGACCTGCAGACCCCCAGACTTAGCAGCTGATGCTAAAGCTTCATCGCCTTCGAGAACACACGCCTGCTCGACGGCACCGCTGCGCACGTTAACCAAAAGGAGCACGACTACCCTCCCTTGTATTCCGTGGGCGGTAGCGGGGTAAGCGGGTTGCGGCATGCTTAGCACAGGAGAACCATAATTAACCTGTGCCTTCATCGGCTTGAAATTCGAAAAGCCGCATTTCTCCATCTGAGACTGCATACTAGTTTGTTGGGGATTCTTAGTAGTCGAAGAAGTCTGATGACCACCGCGCCCACATTGTATGAGGAGCGTACCCGGAAGTAAGAGTGCAAGAGGAATCTTAAACATTTTCCCGCTCTCAGTCCATTTTAGACTCCCACAACAGACCTAGCTTGGGGCGCGCTCCTATTCGATCTTGCCGCAATGGTCATTGCTTCAGAGGAACCGCGCATTTGTTGACGGCATGTGCCGTTACGAATTCCACTTTCTCGTCCGGATAGTCCGTTCGGTAACCGTTGACCCTCGTGTCCCAATTCAGAGAAGTAACATTCTCGTGCCTTCCAAGATGTACCCTTTGATCGGACAGTACCGGATACGGTAGCCATTTTTCGACAGGCGTCTTTCCATTGACTAGAAGCGAATCAACTTCCCAGATCTGAAAATCAGATACCTCAGCAAACGCCTCGAAGACGAAATAATCAAAGGTAATGTCTGCGTCCTTTGGCAGACGTATCGCCGTGAATGTATCCTCACCCAAAAAATTGACTATTACAGCTTGACCCTTTTCATTCCTGGCTCTTTTTGTGTATAGCGTAGAGGAGAACGACTGTTTCTCGTAGGTGTGACCGTTGAAGCGCCCAGAATCAGGCAACGGTTGGTTAAAGCGAAATAACAGCCAGATTGTCCCTGACTGTCGATTTGTGAGCTGCAATCTGACCCTATAGATTTTCGAAGGAGGCTTCCCGGGCGCGACACTCAAAAGCTTTACGAAGACAGGGCAAGGGCGGTCATCAATTATCATATTCATCGGCCTGTTCAGCGCTTGCTCCGCTAATACTTGGGGAGTTGTCTTAGAGAGTCCGTCCCTTTCAATCTTCTGCACATTGCCTATGCACGCAAGATTAACCACCGAGAGGGCACTCAGTGTGGCTACTTGAAAATGATGCAGTATGATGAGCATAGGTTTCCTCACAGGTGGCATCTACTCCTTACCCCCTCTGAACTTGAAGACATCCATCCCGATACGACTGACATTCAGGAAATAGGTATTATGCTGTAGCCCGATCATTTCGCCAGTTCCCGGCCTGCCTCTGAGCTGTCGGTATCCGGTGGCTAACTCGCTCTTGACCGACGACATGCTTATCCCCTGCAAGCCTTGCGAAAAAGGAAAAGCCCAGTATGAATCGTTTCCAACTTTAATGATGTTCTCGGCTTGCCAGACAATATCCCGCTCACCGGCATAACTCTGAACCCACCCCATGTCGCCGACCTTCATCCCGTTTTCGTCCGCCCCCTGGGAGTCGAACGGTAGATTATCGCCGGGTGTGTAACCGAGTCTATCGAACTCGTTATGCCTCAGGAAATCAATTAATCCTTTAGCCATCACAATCCTGGTCGCCAGCGCGCATCCTACGTAAAAGTTGTTAGGCGCAAAAAACGTATTCACGCCTGCAGCACTATTAGCGACTTCCGTAGGGGGATGTCGGGGCGGATCCGGAAAGCCAACCGCCTGAAACCTCGATGTTGCGTCAAGCACTTTAACCCTCAACCTCTCTTCCGTCCTCGCCAGCAGAGGCCCTATCTTAACTTGCTGCCTGGGTTTGAGATCTTCCGAGATTCCAAGAAAATGCCAATCAGAAGCGTAGCCAGTTATCAGTACTGCAAGAGTAGAAAGATTGTCGCCACACTCCGCCTCGACCGTCCCAGAATAGTCCCCTCGTTTGCCCGCCCAAGTGTCGATTCTCTTCCATAATCCCAGATGATCTACACTGCTAATCGTATCGTTGCCGACGAAACCGTATAAGCCAACGCCTCCTAACTCACCGCTGGGATCACGATTAATCCAGCGTCCGATCTGTGGATTGTAGTAACGAAATCCGTAGTAGATCAGCCCGCTCTCGACGTCAGCGTACTGATCGCTAAATCGAAACGGGTTCTGCATGGCGAACCCACCAACAGCCTTCATGGTTTGGCCAAATGGATCATAGTCGTACGACGCCGAGACTGAGCCGTCGCTGCCCTTTACCAACACTCCTACATTTTGATTGCCGTCATAACCAACTTGATGAGTATCGCCACCTCCGTTGACTAGCAGTAACTCTCCAGCACCCCGAACGTAGTTTCGCACGAGATTGTTATTGCCATCTACCTCCGCAACAAGATTCCAGCCGTCATAGACAAACTTGGTTGTGGATTGCAGTTGGTATGTACTCGTTGAAATATTCCAGGCGTAAACCTTCTTCTGAACTCTTCTCGCCATTGCGTCGTAGACAAACTCCAGCCTCTGTCGGCCATCCACGGGAACACTCGGAATCGCTTCCATGCTTAACAGCCGATTCTCTGCGTCCCAGGAGTAGTTCAAGTGCCCGTCTGAAGTAAGGTTGCCATCAAAATCGAAGGTGAAAGATTCGGCTGCCTGTGGCAGAAAAGTGTGGCCGCCCTGTTGAGTCACCGCATCCTCGCCGCCCGCGCCGAAATTCTGGCGGGCACCGGTGACAGTGATCTGCGCATTCACTGGCCCAGCGGTATTGTCTACCGCGAGTTCCCTGTAGAAGTAGTCTCCTTTGCGTGCGGTGGATTGATCGTTGACTGTCACGGTGGCGGCACTATTTGCCGTGCCGGTGATGTCAACCGCGCCTGGCACACTGCGCTGACTGTATTGGTTCAAAGAGTTCGTCGTGAGAGTGGACTGGCGCAATTGATTGAGTTGATTGCCGCCAGACTTCGCGTAAATCCGATTGCCGACGGTGTCGTAGCTGTTCTCGGTCTGTGCTCCCCACACCGGCGAGTTATCGGCCCAGTACTTCTTGCCGCTAATCAACTCACCGCGGTCATTGTAGAAGTAGAGCCAGTAGCTGCCGTCTTCCCGGTTCACGCGCGTTCGTTGGTTGAGATTGTTGTACTGATAACCATAGCTGGCGACCGTCCCTGCTGTGGGCGTTGTAGTGGCGATTGATTGCAGGCGTCCGAGCGAATCGTAGCTGCGCGCCATCTGTGTGCCGCTGGTGAACGTAGTCGTGTTAAGCAAACCAGAGTTTGGATAGTAAGCATAAGTTGCTGTCAGGCTGCCGCTGGTGACTGTCTGCAAACGCGAAGTTGAATCATAACCATAGGTCTGGCTGCTCAGAACATTCGCCCCGCTGGAACTCTGCAGCGAGTTGCGTCGCAGGAAGCTGTCATAACCGACATTGAGATTAATACTATCCAGGATACCTCCGGTGATCTGTTCCGTCTGTAATTCACCAGTCGCGGTAAACGTGCGCGCATGCGTGCCCGCTGCATCGGTGATCGTTTTCTGCCTGCCGCCCCGGTCATACGCGAACGTAGCCGGCGACGTGCTGTCGGAATAACTCAGACCGGTCATTTCGCCGGTGTTTGGATCGTAGCTGTAGGTGCATATGATTCCGCGCGCCCAGGCGCGCGTCTTGAGGCGACCCATTTCATCAAAGGTGTAGACCACAGCCTTCGCGACCGCATCCTGTTTTTGCGCAACCAACCCGGTGGCGTCGTGATAAATCCATTTCGTCACATCCGCCGCGCCTGTGCCGGCACTGGGCCATGAACTTGCAGTCCATCCAGCGCCATTGCGGAAGGTGTGCATCTCGGTCCTTTGCCCATACGAATCGAAAACGTACTCGATTGGATACGTCGTGTCGCCCCAGGTCTGGATCATTTCCCCACGAAGAGTGTAGTTGAAATACACCTTCTTGCCGGCGGCGTTGGTTTGTGACTGCAAACGTCCGGCACTGACATGCGTGCCTGGATAGTATTGATAGCTGGTAGTACCGGCGCCGTCATTCGTCGCCGTCATTTGGCCGGTCGTCGCGCTGTAGGTGCTGGTGCTAAGTCGTGGCAGACTGCGTTGTCGGGGGCGTTGACGACTGCAACAGACCATTGATCGCAGTAGTGACTGCGTTCACGTCCGAATCAGATATATCGACAGTAGTCGTTACTTTTCGGGCAGCGCGATCGATGGCCGTGGTTGTCTTCGTGCTATTGCCGGCGACATCCGTGGCCGTAGTTTCTGAAGCAGTCTGACTGGTGCCGTTGAGCAGAAAATTATTCAGCCGCTCTGTTTGCGTCTGCGTTGTGGGAGCGACGTTATTGTCAACCAGGTAGGTTCGTGAGGAGGTCATGCGAAACCAATCCGAGCCTGTTTTTTGGTAAATCACATCTGTTTCCGTGATGCGATCGGTAGAGGCGAGCGTCAATGTCCCACTGGCATCGATATCAGAGCCGCCACGAATCTGATTGCCCAACTCGTCATACTCATAGAGCTTGTCGGCCACTAGTTTCGTCGCACCGGCGCTGAGACTCTGAGATTGTAACTGGCCCTGGTTGTTATAAACGGACGTCTGGACCAGATTATTGACCGTAAAGCTCGGCTTCTCAATCGAGACATTACGGCCCAGCCAATCGATCGTAGTTTTGGTCCAGCGAGGTGAACTCAAACCCGCGCTGCCCGTGAACTCCTGCCCGGACCGCGTTCCGTCGGCATTGACTCCATAGTCCGAATATTGGGCTACGACCGATGAGCCAGTGGCGCTTTTATTTTGTCCATCGAGGTATTTATCGGTAATCTGGGTCGCTCCGCCGGGCAACGTTGCGTTCTGCGTGCGGCCTCCATTTGTGTAGCTGTAGGTCATAGTCGACCCAGCACTGTCTGTCTCTTTCTTGATCCGTCCGGCGAGGTCATAGACGCTTGATCTATTCAGACTGAGGCTGCCACTACTAACGGTCTGTGCCGTCTGGTGTCCGGCAGCGTCGTAGGTGAGAGTCGTCGTGATGTCTGCCTGGGCCGGGAAGCCGCCACTGGCGGCGATGCCTTTCTTGATCTGCGTCCTGACCCTATTCAGGCTGTCGTAGGTGAAGTCGGATTCAATTCCGGTGGCGTCTGTTTCGGCAGTTTTCAGATCGCCGTTCCAGACCACAGTCGTCATCTGTCCCTTGTGATCGCGCTTCTGGATTAAGTGTCCACGATCGTCGTAATCAATAGCCGTCCAACCAACCCGCTCGTAATCCATCCCATTATAAACGTACGCTTCCTGGAAAACCGTATGACCAAACTGATCGCGAATTGTAGTTTCTTTTTGAGTCTTGAAGGCAATACCGTCGGGCGCACTGGTGGTGCCGTGGACTAGCGTCGTTCTTTCGGCCAGGCCATTGACATTCGCAGTGAACACGTTGAGCGAAGGATCGGCGTTCGGTACATAGTCACCCTTTTCGTAGGTATACATATCTTTCCGGCCGTCGGGATAGGTGGTGGCGGCAACGCGGTTGGCGAGAAAAGGGGAGGCCGAGAAATGGTAAGTGGTCGTCGAAGTTGTCAGGCTCGCCGCAGCGGAAGAATAAGCAGTCTCAACCTCAGTCGCGGCAGGTTCACCATTGATCGGAGTGCTGGAGCGGGCATAGGTCGTCTTACTTACCGTTGTCCCGGCTATCTTTTCCTCGACGCTGGAAATCTGCTTGGCATATAAGGAAACGATTACACCGTCGAAGTTGGAAAACGTATATCGCGTCGATCGAGAGTTGGCCTCGGTAGCTGAAGCCAGAGCCAGATCCTTCCACGGCCGCATGACCAGAATTCTGTTGCCGTCAGCGTCATAGTCGTACTTCTCCCAGGAGCCGTCGGCATAACTGATCGATTGCAGATGAGCATAGCGCCCAGCCTCAGCCGGATTTTCGTAATAACTGTAGAGAGTGGTCAGCGCCGCTGTATCCGGGTCATCTACTTCTTTGAGCAGATCTTCGCCCCAGGCAAAAGTATGATAGGTGCGCGCAGATTTGGAAACAGTTTGTCCGTTGCTTTCTTTGATGAACGTCGTTTCAATTCGCGTGGTGGTGGTCGGATACGTGATCGATTTGGTTTTGATCATCGCACCGGCGCCCCTGTTCAGCGACCAATTATTACTGAGGGCATCCCAAGTGAATTCGTTGGTTTCCAAGGTCGTGCCATTCTGAATCTTCAAAATCTGGAGCCTGCTGATTGTTGTCGGGTCCGGGTTCTTGATCTTCCAGACGGTGAACGGCTGGTTAGATACCGGGTAAAGGCCGCCCGACTTTGATCCCACGTCCGCCGAACGATAAAAGCGCACATCATATTCCGACGCGCTGATCACTATGACATCAGCCAATGCCTGAGGCGCCTTAATCTGGCGCAAACTACCGTCGACACCGCGCACGACATCTACTTCGCTGGTCTGCCCCGGGGACGAATAGATCAATCCCGCTGGCGTATAGATTGAAGAAGAAAGGGCGCTTTCTAGAATGCTGATCACCTCAGCCGAGCGGCCATCCGAGAGGTGGCCCATGCTGACGCTCCAGTTGACGAGCCAGCGACATGTGCCTGACCCGCCGCATCGACGGCGATGGCATTGCCGGTTCCCCCAATATAGCCGCTGCCACCCAGATAGGTGGAGTAGTCGAGCGATGAACCGGAGGGGCTTAGCTTCGTTACAAAGGCAGAATTGACACCTGGATTTGAATACTGAAAAGCGTTCGCCACCGGAAAGTTCTGCGCGCCGGTCTCGCCTGTCACGTATGCGCTTCCGGACGAGTCAACCGCGATAGCATATCCCCAGTCGCTGGCGAAAGAGGCCGGTTCCGGATAGGGAATGTTACCTCCCAGATAGGTCGAATAGATAAGTGACGTGCCCGTAGCGCTAAACTTGGTGATGAAAGCGTCGATGCTCGGACCAAACTGTTCCGGGCCACTGTTGAAAGGCTGAAAGGCATTGACGGTAGGGAAGTTGGTAGCATTCGTGGAGCCAGTGATATAGGCATTGCCGGAAGCATCGACGGCGATGGCGTTGCCCTTGTCCCCGCCGTTCCCACCAAGATATGTTGAAAAAACGAAAGCCGAGCCAGCGGCATTTACCTTAGTGACGAACGCATTAGAGCCCCCGGCAATGCTGGCTTGGAAGGGCGTGACCGTGGGGAAGTTGGTAGATTGGGTATAGCCGGTGAGATAAGCATTACCCACGGAGTCGACCGCGATGCCGTTACCTTCATCCTCAAGACTGCCGCCAAGGTAGGCCGAGTAAGCGAGGGTCGCGCCAGTGGCATTCAGCTTAAATACGAACGCGTCAAACGTTCCACCGCCATAAGTCGGCCGCAAAGTGCCTTGCGTCGGGAAATTCGTTGAAGAAGTAAAGCCGGTCACATAAGCATTGCCGGAAGAATCCACGGTTATGCTCTTGCCCTGGTCGTCTCCGCTGCCCGTCACATGAGTGTTCACTGTGCCGCCCAAGTAAGTGGAATAAACGAGGGCGTTACCTGCGGCATTCAATTTTGTAACAAACACATCATTCGCGCCCTGGTTGGTGGCTTGGCGCGGATTGAGCGTGGGAAAATTTGTTGAGAGGGTCGAACCCGTCACGTAGGCATTGCCAGCCGGATCCAGAGCGATTCCATTGCCGATATCATTGCCGCCACCGCCGAGATAAGTTGAGTAGACCAGCACTGGATCGATGACGAGTGGTCTGCTTTTATCGTAGGCCCACTTCAAACCCCACCTGGTCCTTGCCGGTAAGACGATAGCGGCTGGCAATCTCGCGCCTCTGTCCTTCAACCAACTGATAAGCTATAGGCTTGACTGCCGTAATTCCCCAGCCTTTACAGAGAGTACCAAGTCGCCGTTGCCATCAATTCGAAGGCGTCGCACGCCGTCAAAGCTGAGTTTGATGGCGCGCGGTTCACTGCCGGGCCCAACAATGAAGTCCTGCTCCAAGCGACCATGGTTGCCGTAATAAACTAGATCAATTCCGGGATAGACATCCGCGTACTTCACCCGCGCGTAGCTTGACACTCCGACTTCCCATTTCGAGAGATCGTTGCCAATTAGATAGTTACTTTTTCCAGACAGCTCCTCAAGACCAGTTATTTCAGGGTTGTTCTTTGAACCACTTAACTTCGTCCTAATAACCGAAGTGACCCGACTGCGGTTGCGCAACGACTTTTCGGCGGGCGCGCCTCTCACACGACTCGGGGAGCCGGACGACGCGCTCAAAACCATGACCGACTCGGCTGTAGTCAGGAAAAGGTTGTAACCACTGCCGCGGGCGACGAACTGTACCTGCGAATCCACCTGCCCCTTGTTTATCTCAAATCGAAAAGGAAGCTTGCCGTATGCTTCGTTCAACTGAACGCGTTGGACAGAAGTAACCTCATTCGCAGCCGGCTTATCGTTCGAGGCGACTTTAGGAACAGAACTGTCAGGTGACTTGATGGTCAAACTGGCGTGGATCTTCCCGGAAGTGTTAGAAGGCGCTCCAGATGACCACTGAGCGTAGCTTGAGGGGCAGACAAGGGTTGCCCAAATCGCCACTACCGGCGCTAAACTCACCGATTGGTTGACGATAGTTCGCTGTTCGCTGCGGCAGGACATTTTGTTTTCTCCAAGTGAGATAAGGACGTGAAAAGGGATGACCGCCTTCTGCTCCGACAGCAGGATGCTCAGAAAAACGCGGCATCCGCTTGCTTCGACCTACTCGACTTATGAGACCTACGGCACGACTGGAATTTGCGGGCAATTGCACTGCGGAAGAACGTTGAATCTGATGGTGGTCGTAGGACCGTAGGGGGTATCACCGTAGGTTAAAGTCGTTCCCACGGTTTGGCCCTGGGTGTAAACGGGTGCGCTCTGACCGTTTCCGTTGCCATCGGTGTTGACGACAATATTTAGCGTCTGCGCAAAAGGACCTGCCGGTGTCACTGCATATCCCACAACACCAGCGTTTGTTTGGGTGACCGTCACTGGAATAGCGCTGTTCTGAGGATAATTAAATAGCTGGATAAAAACGATGCGGATTGTATCCAGTACGAGAATGTCGTTGTAGACACATCCGCTTAGCGGTGCAAAGATCGCATCCTGAGGGGCAGTGCGATTCTGATCCGTTTTTTTACTTTGCGACTTCGCTGGCGTTGTTGCCCTTCTTAGGCGCTTCAAGAGGTTTGTTTCTATCGCTCTTGATAGTGGCCTTCTCGAGTGCTTGGGTTTTGCCCAACCCGGCGAAAACAAAAATACTCGCAAGAGAAAGGGTAAGAGACACAATCCCGCGAATGAACAAAAACCTTCGTTTGAATGTGACAGGACGCCTCATGGAGGAAATGGCTCCTTATTGGGAAAAGAGTTTGCCTTGCGCTGCGTAAAGGTATGGACTCGGGATTAAGGAACGATTACAGCGGAAGATTCGGGATTCTTCCAGTGTAAACCTGTTGGGTGCGCGCACACTAGATTAGTTTCGTAACACTTGTCAAGTTCTACGGTTTTGGATTTCTGGGTTTTGGAGACGGACTGTTGCGGCGACACAAAATCTGGAGCGGGCGACGGGGATCGAACCCGCAACATCCAGCTTGGGAATCTGAATTTTCGATCCTTTATTTTCAACACTTACAAAACCGCTCACAAAAAATGCACGTGCATGCACTGCATACGGTGCATGCATTGCCTGATTTGCGTGTTGCTGCGGGACGTTTGCGGGACGGTTGTCTATCATGCTAACCTCCAAATTCCTGCCGATACTTTTCCCACTGAGCCTTTTGCTCCGCCATGACCTTGACGAACTCAGGCGCTTGTCTGATCCGATCCAAAAAGGGATCGCGCGCGAAGAGTGGATAGTTCGGAAAACCTGTCGCCGCCGTTTCTTTCAACCATTTGACGGCCTCGCCGCTCTCGCCCGCCAGTGCATAGATGCAGGCAGCGTCATAGGTGGAGTGATGCCGACTCAGGTAATTGGGCTGGATTTTAGCAATGATTCCTGGGACCCTTGTCTCTGCCTCGTGAAAGTCTCCTCTCAGTGCAAAGAGTAAAGCCTGTTCCATTAAAAGGTCAGGGTCATCGGGCGTTCTTGGCAATCTCTCGTCGATCGCTTTCTGGGCCTCATCCAAACGGCCCTTTCGCAGAAAATACCAGGGCACAGGTCCCGCGGTCGGATAGAGTTTTTGCCGAGCGGAAAACCACTCGTCGGCCTTGCCGCTGAGGTAGGGCAAGTGGATAGTCAAGTCCTTAAGCGTCTGGCTCGTCGGATCGATGTCGAGCGCCCGTTGTAATTCACGCGCGGCCTCATCTTCAAGTCCGATGTGTCCATACAAGGCCGGTAGGTCGGCGCCGCTAAGGTTTGGATTGAGCTGTTTTGCTAGAAGCAACTCACGAATAGCTGCCTCGTTCTGGTAGCCCTCGGGTGCGCTCCAGAGCAGCAAGGCATGAGCTACGTGAGTCTCCGCAAGCTTTGGACCGAGTTCCTGCGATCGCTTGATCTCTTCCCGCGCAAGCTCAGCCCATTTTGGCTCTGCGGGCTGAATAAACAGAGCAGTCCACACGTAAGCGAAAGCCAGTTGAGCATGCGCTAAGGCATAGTTAGGGTCTGCCTCGATCGCTTTCTTAAAAAAGTCGATGGTAGTCTGCATCTGCGGCATGGAGTCCTCGCCACGCTCATCAAGGCTGAAGTTACCTTTTATGTAAAACTGGTACGCGATTGGGTTCGTTGGGTACTTGCTATTCGAGCCAACCTGCTGCTCCGAATCGAAGCGAAGCTGTAGTCGCGTAGCAACCTGCTGCGCGACCTTGTCTTGAATCGCAAAGATGTCAGCGGCGTTCATGTCAAAACTATCGGCCCAGAGCGAAGCCCCGTCGCTTGCTCGCAAAAGGTTGACGCTCACGCGCAGCCGGTCTCCGGCGCGCTGCACGGTTCCTTCGAGGATCGCGTCCGCGTTTAGTTGGCGTGCTGCGCCTAAACTATCGGTATCTTCTTTAACATACTTGAGGACCGCGCTCGTCGGCCGCACGGTCAGTTGGCCCGTCTGACTGATTCGCCTGATAACCGCATCGGCTATCCCAATTCCCAGATAGTTGTCGCCGGTGTCGAGCGATTTGAGTGGCAACACGGCGAGCGACTTAATTTCTGAGCGGGCGGGAGTCGCAATGTGTTTCAGACGCCAGGCGTAAATAAATATTCCAGTGGCAATTGCCAAGAGCGTTACCGCGGCGATTGCAGTTACACCGCGCTTATGGCTCTTGACCTGATCGACGATGTATTCGGCGCTCGAAGCTGATCGGATTCTAGCGGCGGCTTCCGACACCACGTTCTCGGTGATATTTACGTCTCGATCTGAAATAGGAGATCCTAACTTCTCAGGCGAGGCGGTGCGCTCCATACCGGCTTTGAGTTCCAGAGACTGTTTCAGCCGCTTCAGGTCGATTAAGAGGTCTTTGCTCGTCTGATAGCGCTCGTCTCTATTTTTGGTTAGAGCTTTCTCGACAATCTCTTCCAGTCGCGCCGGCACATCGTGGGCAAAGCGAGCCAACGGCGGTGCCGGTGTCTTCGCCAGAATTGCGGAGATGACTTCATTCGAAGTGCCGGCCATAAATGGCGAACAACCGGCGACCATTTCGAACAACACTACACCCAAACTCCAGATATCCGTGCGCTCATCGACTGTGTCGCCGCGCGCCTGTTCCGGCGACATGTAAGCCACGGTTCCCATTACCACGCCGGGCGCCGTGTTTGCGCGCATCCGCGTTTCGGTTTCGGTGTCAACAGGCCCGGTTGCTACCGCTCGCGGTACTGACAACTTCGCCAGACCGAAGTCGAGCAGCTTCACCAGCCCGTCATCTTTGCGAATCATGATGTTCTCGGGCTTGATATCGCGATGCGCGATGTTTACGCGGTGCGCCGCTACCAGCGCCGAAGCCACCTGTATGGCGATATCGAGTGCGTCATCAATGTCCAGCCCGGAACGCATGCGCTCGCGCAGTGTCTGACCTTCGATGAATTCAGTCGCGATAAAGCGATGATCATCCGCTTCGCCGATCTCGTGAATCGTGAGAATGTTTGGATGATTAAGCGCAGAAACGGCGCGGGCCTCCTGCTCAAAGCGATGCAGACGCTGACTGTCTTCAGCAAAACTACTCGAAAGAAATTTTAGTGATACTTTCCGATGTAGCCTTGTGTCGTCAGCAAGATAGACCTTTCCCATTCCACCTTGGCCAAGTAGGGAGAGAAGTCGATAGTGGGCCAAGGTCTGCCCTGATTTGAACTCTAAGTCTTCCACCAACATCTCTGCCGCTGCTTGATAAGCAGGCGTATCCACAAAGTTACTTGTCTCTTCGTGAGACTTGATCAGCGACTCGACCGCTTGGCGGAAAGAGGGATTGCCCTCGCAAGCGCGATCGAGATACGAGTATCGTTCAGCCTGCGCGAGGGCCACCGCCGCGTGAAAGATCTCCTTCAGATTTTCCCAATGTGGATCGGGCATAATGGTCAAGCGAGCCGCGTAGCGGCGCAATGTTTATAGAACGCCAGTCAACACAAACCCATCGAGCTCCGTGAGGAGCAAAATGTCCTGCCGCTAAAAAATAAGCGCAACCATTCAAACACAAGCAGAGGTGTCTATAAACATTTCGTGCCTACGGCACTCAGAACAAACGGCTTCGAGATCACGCGCCACTCATCTCATTTCGCAGCCACGCGCGCGCGAAAGTCCAGTCGCGCATCACGGTCCCAGGTGATACCTTCAGCACCTCGGCTGTCTCTTCGATGCTCAGTCCGCCAAAGAACCGCAACTCGACAATCTCGCTTTGGCGGGGGTCCTTCTTTGCCAAGACAGTTAAAGCATCGTCGAGTGCGACCACATTCGCAGCTTGCTCCTGCGCCACGCTAGTGACCTCATCGATTGGAATTTGAATCAGGCTGCCACCGCGTTTTGAAGAGTTTCGCTTGCGCGCGTCGTCCACTAGAATCCGCCGCATCAACCGGGCAGCAATACCAAAAAAGTGGTTCCGATTCTCCCATCGGATCTCTGGCTGGTCCACCAAACGAAGATAAGCCTCGTTAATTAAGGCAGACGTTTGCAGAATATGTCCGGGTCCCTCGCGCCGCATGTGCTGATGAGCCAGCCGGTGGAGCTCGTCATGGACAAGTGGTATCAACTGCTCCAACGCACTCTCGTCGCCATCACTCCATTCCTGCAAAAGCCTCGTGACCTGATGCGACGTGGTTGTCATTAGAGGTTTCCCGCGCAATTTGCGCATTAGTAAGTAGAGGAAGAATAGCAGCAGTCGTAGCGAGCGCGCCAGACGTGGCCGGGCGCGCATGCACGCGATGGCAAATGAAGTACTCGTGAGTTTGGCGACTAATCCAGACTTTGATCGCGACGGAGGAATAGATGTGGTTCAGCAAGTCACAAATTCGTAAATGCGAGCGAGCACATCTGTCGGCTTTTCGCGCGCCAGTTCCGAGTCGAATGGTTTCGAACGGGGAATACATGCCGTGCTCCAGACGCCAGACCAAAAGAGGGTGGACGAAAAGATCATCGGCATGGCTGATGCTAATTCCAAAAGGGGTTGGGCTCCAAACGCATCCTCTGGGGCACAGACTCAATGTGGTACGGGTCTCCACAATGGCAGATCGATGCCTCTTGGAGCTTCCAGCTACCGGAGCGGCTGAGGGAAAATTTCGATTACCCAGAACTGGACGATCAAGCCAGATTGCGGATTCTTGGAATCAATTCGGCAAAACTTTACGGGATAAAAATCGATCGGAGCAATGATTCGAAGGACCAGGATGATCGGCTCACAAACATGAGAGATGATTACCAAGTTTACCAAAAGGAAGAAGGACCCGCTCGAAGCAATACAGCCTATCGATGGGTTCGGGCAAAGGCATGAGGAAGCAAAATAATTTGGGGCGGCGGGTTTGTCGTCATCTATATTTCAAAATTTAGTGTTGGATCGAAAATTCCGTGGTGCCGGACGAGGCTGGCGCAAAGTTCACCGAAAGCGGCGAGGACTGTAATTAGCGATGAAATTTTTGGGGGACAATTATGAAGAACATAAGCATGATCATGGTATTTATGGCGCTGACCGTCATTTTTGCACAGGCGGCAAACAGCTACGCCGCACCGCAGGTGAGAAATTTTGGCGACCAAATTGACCCCTTGGCGGCCGGAGACCCCAGCGGATCTTACGCCAATATTGCTCCTTTTCGTAAGGCGAACGGCAGAGGAACCGCCTCCGGCGCGACAAGCCCTCGTTCGCATGGAAATCCCAAGCTCGATGGGGTCAGCACTATCCCGGTATGGAATGGTAATTTTTCTTATCATCGTCTGAACTACAATTATTGGATGGTCGGAGCGGACCCCAAACGCGGTGCTTCCACTACCGAGGTAGCAAGTGTAATAGTGCCGCTGCGCTTTGTCTTCGCTGATGGCTCGGTATTCGACGCAAGCACTGATTTGATCGATGGGCAAACGTCGGTTCAGGGCATCCTCAACTCGCCGATATTTCAGCCGTACGATTTTGTGATCGGAGGCACAAACGTGGGCACGACACAGTATGGCGACGCCTTTCAGAGGGCCAATTTCTGGGGTGATGTTTCAAAAGGATCTCATGACTATCACGTTCTTTTAGCAGGGCCTGATGTTATTCCGGTCCAGACAATCAACGTTCCGACAGGTAAATTTGATTATATTAACGACCCGGCAACCCATCAAATTTTCCCGGTTGTCGAAGATGGCTTCATAGACCAGAGCGTGAGGGACCTGATACAAAACCTTGGTCTAAGCCCGCAATCTCTCCCGATATTTGTGACCGGATCGGTTTCGCCTTTTGACTCCTGGGGATACCACTCACTAATTTTCAGCGGAACTGCGGCCCAGACGTATATCGTAACCACCTATCAGCCCCACGACGCCGTGTATTATGGTCAACATGTCCCAGATCTATACGTTCTCAGTCACGAAGTGGCAGAGTGGATGGACGATCCATTTGGCGGAAACTCAGTTCCAGGTTGGAATTTTATCAATTTTCCGCAGGAGCAGTGCGCGAGCACGGCTTATGGCGATGCTTTGGAAGTTGGCGATCCATTTGTTTTCCTGGACGCAGGCATCGTCTCAATCTCAAATTCCTTTTATACCTACCATGTAACTGACGCCGCTTTTCTTGACTTCTTTACTCGTGCCGGCACCTCCCGGTCGGTCAACGGCCAATACAGCTTATTCGCAAATTCGAATGGACCCGCTCCGCCGTGTATAGGGCATGTCCAGGTCCAATACACATTTTTTGCCGTTCCGGGAGCTGGACGGACACGCGGCTTTGGCATCAACAATTCCGGTCAGATTGTAGGAGACTATCGTGATTCTTCCAGAAGAACGCATGGTTTTCTTCTCGATCATGGAAACTTCACATCGATCAACTTTCCCGGCGCAAGGTTAACAAGCGCGCAGAAGATCAACGATGCGGGAGTGGTCGTAGGCTACTTTTTTGATTCGACGGGATTGCCGCATGGATTTGCATACCGAAATGGTTCGTATGCCCGAATTGATTTCCCGGGAGCAGTAGACACTGTGGCGGACGGCATTAATTCTGCCGGCGATATCGTCGGGGGTTACGACGATCAAAACTTTAACACTCATCAATTCATACTGCACAACGGCAGATTTCAACAGTTTGATTCGCCGCTTGCCGGACAATCACAAGCTTTAGCGATAAACGATTTAGGGCTCATCACAGGAATTGCTTGGGACGACTCGGTTTCGGGGCCGTTTAACGGCTTTGTAAAAGACAAAGATGTCTTTTCGCCTTTTACCATAGGCGGAAGTCACGACACATATCCGTATTCGATAAACAACGCAGGTGATCTAGCGGGAATTTTCTTTAATTCAAACGGCTGGAATAACGGATTTGTGACGATTTACGGCTATCCCTATCAGGTCTATGGGTTCACATACGGAAACAACGATAAAGGGCAGATAGTCGGAACAATTAACTTAGGAGGTGGAGGTATTGTCGGATATGTAGCCGATCTGCCGAAGTGATTGATGGAGCAAGTTCTGTAGAAACCGAGAGTTGAAGGGTAAATGCTGCTTTTGACTAGAGATTTTGCGGGTTGCCTTTGTCCGGCTTCGGCGCTTTTGCCGGCAAGCACACGGGCATTCGGCCCAGGTACGCGCCGCGATCGAGAATTCCGCTGACGATCTTGTCAAACCCGGAGTCGATCCATATTACGGTCGTGGACGAATAAATGTCGCCAGAGCACTCGGCTTGCCGTGAGGTTAACCTCGGATTCGAGGACGGAGTAATTCATTAGGGCTGCGGATAAACAAGCGGGTCGCTTCCGTACATTCAAAGCGAAAGGAGATTTATGAAAACGAGATCATTGGTATCCATAGGGCTTATTTTTTCTTTGGGTTTTGCATTGGCACAGATCGCCGCGGGTCAGACCAACACACAGCGTCAGTCTCCAAACGGACGGCCTATCGGACGGCCGGAGCCATGGCAATTTGCCACCGACAAGAGCCAGATTCCGCCGATGCGGAGTGGGGAGAGCGCTCTAAATGGTACCAGGGGGAAATAGGCGTCCCATCGACAGAACCGCGATGCTCAAACGTCAAAAGGTCAACCGGCAGGCGGCTAACTCGTCCACCATTCCTTAGCTAACTCGTCCACCATTCCTTACTGGAGCGATTCCTTCGTGTATCAGGGTCTTAACTTTAGCTATCGCATGGTAGGTACCGATCCTAAGAAGGGATCGACAACCACAGTGATCCCGACTGATTCATATTAAGTGGCGGACGGTATCGATCCGTGGACGCTCCGTTCGGTAACCAGACCGAGGTAGCGGGTATAAATGATTGGGGTGAGTTCGCAGGTGATTCTTATGGCGGCGCTCTCCCCGATTCGCAATACGAATTCGTTCATAACCAGTTCGGGTTTGCGGTTCAAAATATGCCCGGGGCGTGTTGCACGGTGCCATATACACTAAACATCACCGGCATGACGGGCGGAATATTTCAGAATCCGGATGGTTATGTATCCGGCTATGTGAACCTCTCTGGTCATTTTCACCAGGCTCTCGGAAATAATGACTTCAACCAGATTGTGGGATTGGACTACGACTTTGATCGGGAGAAATATATCGGAGTCATCGGCACGCTGCCGCTCCAGAAAAGCGTAAGCCGGTAGGCTCTGGTCGGATATATCGGCGATCTGCCGATCAAGAATCGAGGTGACAAATGACAATGAACACTAACCGCCATGGCGAAAAAACCGAGCAAGCTCATTTTGTCGGAAGTATCAGCCCTTAGAGATGAGATTCGCACCGGTGTTTACCCCACGACGTCCTGGGCCTTTATCTGGAAATATTCGGTGGCCCCGAATACGTCTAGTGGCATCAAGCCTCGTCCACGCATCGTAGTAGGCGCGAAGCGTCCTGGCGATCTCGTCTTTGAGACCGTCGGCTTGCGATAGCTTAGATCCTTTCGGCGTTGAGTTCGTCGCTTTGTCGAGCCATTCGTCATTCTGAGCCCGGGTAACTCCTGAGCCGGCGAGCAGCGCCAAAACAACAATCGCAAACGTCGCCACACACTTTCTGATAAGTAATCTCATTTCCATCCATTTAACGCATTTTTCGTTTTCTAACGATTGAAGCGACTTTAGCATTTTCCGATGAGGAATGGAGCGGGCGACGGGAATCGAACCCGTATTACCAGCTTGGGAATCTAAATTTTCGATCCTTTATTTTCAATACATACAAAACCGCTCAGAAAAAATGTACATGCATGCGCTGCATACCGTGCATGCATTGCCTGATTTGGGTGTCGCTGCGGGACGTTTTGCGGGACGATTTTCTATCATCGATATCGTAGACAGTGAGAATGTTGGGATGATTGAGTGCTGACGTTGCGCGTGCTTCCTGCTCGAATCGCTTCAAGCGACCTGAGTCACTCGAGACTTCGGCGATCAGGAGTTTGATCGCAACTTCACGATCGAGTCGCGTGTCACGAGCGCGATAAACCTCGCCCATGCCACCAGCTCCAATCTTGGAGATGAGCGTATAGGGTCCGAGCGTCGTATCGAGCGATAGTGACATTGTCGATTTTCAATTGCCGATTGCCGATTCATGTTCGAAACGCTTCAGCTTCCTCACTGTCAGTTCTTTATTCAGTTTACGTTACTTCGGCAACCCAATGCGCTTGATCAAATCAGCAAACCGAGGATCGTCGCGCAACGGATCCATCAACGGATCAACCCTCAGAAGCGGAACGTAATAACCGCGCTCGTTAAAGCTTTTTTCAAGTTCGACAAAGGCCTTGTTTTTGTCCCCCAGTCCGACATAGACCATGGCAAAGCTGTACGAGTCCACCGGTTCGGTCTTTTCGAGATCACGTAATTGTTTTATCGCCTCCTCTGCCTTGTCTCGCCACGAATGCGGCTTTGTCGTCCTTATTCATTGCCGAGCATTGTAGGGTGAATTTCTTCTGGGACTACCGAAGCACCCGGGACATCTACGTCCATCAGGGTTTGCAGAATAAATCGCCCCGCTTTCCCCAGCGTCAGCGGCGGAGTCTCGCCAGACGTTATGGCCTTGTTGGCGAGCAGCACGATGCCAATTGTATTCGGCACAAATCCGATCCAGGAGGTAAAACCTCCCAGGCTGGTGAGCCCGTCTTTCCATACCAATGAATAGTCAGTTCCCTGCGAGGTCACTGGCGATATCTGCCAACCCATTGCCATTTTGAAATTGATTGGCTTCCCGGTAGTGCAGTCATTAATATCCGTAATCTGGGGCGTCTGTGTATTCAGCATTGCGTCTCCGAGTGGCCCGCCTGGCGGAGAAATGCAATTACTCAGGAACTGCATCATGTCCCAAGACGTCGATTTCAAATCAAACGCTGTCCCGCCGGCTCGCCTCGTCTTGGTCGTGCTGCCTATATAGCCGGTGGCGACGGTGCCGAGTGGGTCGTGAGAGGTTTGCGTCATATTCAACGGGTCTGTGATAACTTCCCGCAGGATAGTGTTGTAGAGGTTCGGCTCACCGGCCGAGACCGCCCACCCAAGCGTTACAAATCCTATGTTTGAATATTGCCAGCAACTTCCGGGTATTGGTGAGTTCGCCGCGAATTTCTCCCACCAACTTATTAGAGTGCTCGGTGGGGCATCACCATTGAAAAGCTGCTCACCCGGTTGCCCAGGAATTTGATCGGGCATTCCGGACATGTGGGTAAGTAACTGCAAGAGCGTGACCTTGCTAAGGCCTACGTTGGGTACGTATGAACCGGGCAAATATTTGGTAACCGGTTGACTTAAATCACCCAATTCATACGCCGTCAGGGTTGCGGTAAAAACCTTTGTGACTGAGGCGAGCTCGAAAACAGTTAATTCACCTGCCGGAGTGTTCGTAGCAAGATCTGCAGAGCCGTAACTGTAAAAGTACTGCCGGCCTCCATAGATAAGCGCAACGACGACGGCAGGGGTTTGGGTAACTGCCATGAAGGTTTGCACAAACGTCACGACAATGCCGCCCGGATCAATTATTGGCGTGTCAGTTGGTGAATTTGACATTGAATCTCGTCGAAAAAGTATCTACGGGTTGGTTTGATTAAGACCAATTTTGGTCAGCAGATTCGCAAAGCGTGCGTCGCTGCGAAAGTTATCATAAGCGGGATCGACTCCGACATATTGTAATTGCACATCTCGGGCCGCGAGCGCTTTATCGAGTAAAGCGAAGCCTTGTTCACGCTCGCCGAGGCTGTCGTAGAGCTTGGCCAGTTCGGCGGGCGAGACGTAACTTCCATTTGATTGTAGTTGCGCGAGTATGTTACGCGCTTTGTCCGTCGCGCCGGATTTCGCGTACGCGACGCCCAGATTGATCTGTCTACCGGTGCTGTCTTCGCCCAACTTGATCGCCTCCTCATATAAGGCGATTGCTTCGGGAAAGATCTTCTTCGCGACGTAGACATCGGCGAGATACGTTTGGGTAAGCGGATAAGTCCGGTCCAGCTCCAAAAGATTTTTCAATACGCCGATCGCGTCGTCATAACGCCGCGCGTAATAGAGTATGAAGCCGACGTTTGTATTGATAACCGGAGAAAGCGGATCGAGAGCTTTAGCGCGATTGATCTCGGCGATTGCCTGCTCATGCCGTCCCCTGAGACTTAGGTATTGCGCATAGCCACCATGGCCGCGCGCCAGATTTGGATTCAATTCGATGGCCCTATCAAACTGACGCTCGGCTTCGGCCCATTCGAACGTACTGGATTTGACGATTGCCTGCGCGTAATGCGCTTCGGCGAGGCGGTCGTCCAGTTCGAGAGCTTTCTGTGCTGCGGCTTCCGCTTTGGGAAGAGATTCTTTCGGGTCGCTGATGCTGTTGTTGATGAGGCTGTTGTATCTGGTGGCGAGCACAGCGTAGGCCAGCGCGTAATTAGGATCTGCTGCAATCGCCTGGTCGAGAAACTCAATGGCTTTTTTGCGGCTATCGGTTCCACCTTTGCGAGAAAAATAGCGGGCCTTGAGCACGAGTTCGTAAGCCGCGGGATTGGACGTTTCGTGTTTGATCAACTGTTGCTGCTGAGTGCCGGTCAATTTCAGCTTCAAATTTTCACTGACCGTTTTAGAGATCTCTTCCGGAAGGACCAAAACATCTGAGGCGCCACGAGTGAAAGTCTCTCCCCACAGTTGTTCGTTTTCGCGCACATCAGTCAGCTCAACCCGGATGAGATACGAGTCGCCACGACGGGATATCCTGCCGCTGACTATCGCCTGCACACCCAGCGCGTGGGCAATTAATTTTAGATCAGGATTCCGGTCGCGGTACTTAAAACTCGAATTGCGAGCGATGACTTTCAACTGGCCAAGTTGCGAAAGACGATCGATAACGCTCTCGCTGACTCCATCCGAAAGATAATCCAGAGTCGCATCGCCGCTGGCGTTTTCAAACGGCAGCACAGCAACCGAATTGATCTGTTTGGGACTTCTAAGATACCAGTAAGTAAAAGCCCCAGCAGCAACGATCAGTGCCAGGCCGCCCACCGCAGCTCGATACCGCCAGGTCTTCACTAACCCCAATGCATCTTCGAGGGACGATTGCCCGACACTTTCGTGCGTGGAGATCGCCTCCGAATGAATTGCCGTTGCGTTGTCGCTCAACAAATCGAAACTACTGACCCCCGCAGATTGCGCCGGAAGTGTCCGCTGTGACAGTTCCTGCGAGAATTCGAGTTCGCGCTTGAGGTTCTTTAAATCCAGCAAGAGGTCCTTCACGGTTTGATAACGCTCGTCCGCTTTCTTCTGCAAACACTTGCGCACGATTCGTCGCAATTCCGCGGGGATGCTTTCAGCCAGGGGCGGGGGTTCTTTCGTAAGGATTACTGCAATCGAGTCGCTCGCGGTCTCTGCTGCAAACGGGGTCACGTTCGCGAGCAGTTCGTACATGACAATCCCGAGGCTCCAGATATCGGAACGGGCATCGATTTCTTTGCCGCGGGTTTGCTCGGGCGACATATACTTCACCGTGCCCATCACCCTGCCTGGTGAAGTTTTCACTTGCGCCATGGTTTCGCCTTCGGTGTCTATTGAACCGCCGGCCAATGCTGCCGGTTCTGACAGCTTTGCCAATCCGAAATCGAGTACTTTCACCAATCCATCATGGCGCAACAGTATGTTGTCGGGTTTAATGTCGCGGTGAACGATCCCTGCATCGTGAGCGGCGTTGAGCGCGGCGGCGATTTGCAAAGAGATTTCAAGGATCTCGCCAATGGTGAGAGGTTCGCCCAACAAACGTTGGCGCAGTGTCTCTCCTTCGACAAATTCCGCGGCCAGGAAGTGCCTGCCGTCTTCGGCGCCGAATTCAAAAATAGTCAGAATGTTTGGGTGATTGAGCGCGGAAGCGGCGAAAGCTTCCCGCTCGAAACGGAGCAAGCGGTCCCCTTCCGCAGCGACCTGTTCCGGTAAGACTTTCAACGCTACCCGGCGCCGCAGGCGCTTATCCTCCGCCAGATAGACCTCGCCCATCCCGCCCGCACCGATCTTGGAGACGATGCGGTAATGCGAAAGGGTTTTGTTGGGCACTAGTTCTTCCATCTTTGATCTTCAGCTCATCATTTCCTTAACTCTGCGGTCCAATTGAGGATCACAGTTGGCGGTGCTGCTTTCGTGTCGCCGATAAGCGTGCCGATCAGGAAGCGTTGGCCGTCCGGCGAGACATCGAATTCGTGAAAATTGGTAACCCACGCTAGCATCCGAGTTTTGAAAAGCGGTTTGGGTGTGCCGAATTGAAATTCCGTTCCGCCGGTTTTCACGGCAGACGACATCATCTGACCGTCGGCGGCGACGAAAAAGAGTTCGCTTCCGTCGCGCCGCCAGACAGGGTATGTGCCGCCATTCGTCGAGATGCGTTTTTTGTCCGCGCCTAATTTGCCGTCCGCCAAAAATGATTGAACGTAGATTTCGTAATTGCCCGTATCATCCGATGTGTAAGCCAGCCAGCGTCCATCGGGTGAAAGTGCAGGAGTCTGTTCGTTAAAGGACGAGTTTAATATCGGATATTCTTTCCGGTCGCCGAACAAAGGGAGCGCATAAGCATCCATCCGCGTTTTCACGCCGCGCCGCAAGAAAATGATAAAGCGTCCGTCGGGCGACCACGCTGACGGAAAATTTGCGCCCGGCAGCAGACCCTCGGCATCGCCAGAACCATTTGCCGCTTTCACCGTGAGACCGCTGGTGCCCTCGGAGTAGGCGATGCGGCTGCCGTCCGGCGACCAGACCGGCATCTGACTGATGTGCGGGTCTTCCCCGACGTTGACTTTCATCGGAGCATCAACCGTTCCGGTCTGCTTCCCGTCGCGGTCAAACCAAACAAGCTGATAATCCCGCTCCCACTGTCCCTGCCAAACAAGCGTGCCATTGTCAGAGACAGAAAATCGCAGCGTGCCGGCGTTTTTCTGACCAGTAATTATTGGTATCGGCTCGCCGCTAAATGCGATCCAGGCGGCGTCGAAAGCCTGCGCGACCAGCGCGTCATTGCGAACAAACACCAGCCAGCCAGGCTGAGCGTAAACGAACGGTGTGACTTCAACCAGAACCTGCCTGGTCTCCGGGGAGTCCAACGAGCCTGCCCAAATGCCTTTCGGATCACGCCTGAAAAGAAAATGGCGGCCATCGGGTAAGAAGTCAGGATACCGATGTGATTCTGCCGTCTGGTCATCAAACCTCATCACCACCGGCTTAGGCTCACCGCCCTGAGCCGACACCTGCATGAGCGCCGTGCGGTAATCTGGAGCGAAGACGATGACGTCATCTTTGTTCCACGCTCCTCCGACCATGCGCGCGGCATCGCACAACACCTGTGCGTTTCCTCCGCCCGCGAGGTCAGAGCGTTTGAGTTTGCCGTTTGAACCGAACGCAATCGAACGACTGTCCGGCGACCAGAAAGGCTCTAACGGATTCTCGGAACCGGGCAAAACCTTTGCTTCGAATGAGTCGAGGGCGCGGACGTAAAGCATAATCTTCCCGTCAGCCGAGGTCGCGGTAAAAGCGATCTTCTGTCCGTCGGGCGAGACGACAGCCGCATCAGCTATCGTGTCGTTAAAGGCGAGTTCCGGCGGCTGAGTGAAAGTAAGTCGCGCAGCGCGAGAGTTTGTTTCTGAGCGATTGAAATAGAGCAGGCCCAACGCCGTTAGCAAGCCAACAGCTAAAACGGCCGCGACAATCCACGCTATCCGCACGTTGTTGAGCCAACGCGATGGCTCAACTATCGCGGTCGCTTCTGTCGCTGTGATCGCGGGCATCGTGGTCGTTTGGCCCGAGCTGGTTGCGCTTCCAGAAACACTCTCGAGCGCGAACGCCAGATCGCGTGCCGAATGAAATCTCTCGGCGGGATTCTTTTCCAGACAATGATGCACGACGCGTTCGAGCGCGGGGGGCACTGTCCTATTCGTCTCGGAAAGATCGGGCGGGTCTTCGCGCAGAATCGCGCTCATCGTCTCAGCCATTGAGTCGCCGCGGAATGCGCGCTTGCCGGAGAGCATTTCGTAAAGAATCGCGCCAAAGGAAAAGATATCCGAACGATGATCGATGTGCTGGCCTTTCAACTGTTCCGGCGACATGTAACCCAGCGTGCCCATGACAGTGCCGGGATCGGTGTTCACTTTGCGAGTCGGCACTTCGGTTTGCGATGCAGCGCTGTCGGTGCTGGTAAGTTTCGCCAGACCGAAATCGAGAATCTTTACGCGGCCATCAGCGGTGACGAAGATATTGTCGGGCTTGATGTCCCTATGAACGATGCCTTTCTCGTGCGCAGCGGCGAGACCCTTTGCGATTTGCAACGCATAGTCAATCGCCTTGCGCTGCGGCAACGCTCCTCCAGCCATCCGTTCACGAAGCGTCTCGCCCTGCAGGAGTTCCGAGACGATGTAAGGCGCACCCTCATGTGTGCCGATGTGATAGATGCTGAGAATGTTTGGATGATTGAGTGCGCCGGCCGCCTGCGCTTCCTGCTCGAAGCGATTCAGCCGATCCGGGTTTTCTGACAGCGCTGCCGCCAAAACTTTGATCGCCACATCGCGTCCCAGCTTCGCATCGCGAGCACGGTAGACCTCGCCCATGCCGCCTTCGCCGATCTTGGAGACGATCGTGTACTGCGCGATCTTTGTGTTTGGGAAAATAGTTTCGTTCACTGGGGTAATAGTTTCTCTATCGGTGCCGTGCTTCGGCGGACTCAAAGAATTTCCAGGAGGAAGTTCTCAAAGCGCTATCTGCGTAACACAGCTCGTATCGCCCACGGCCCCGGGTTCATCGTTAGACCAGTGATTTGGCCACCTGATTCCTCAAACTTCAAAACATCGCGTGCTGCGGACTCGAGAACGAACAGCCCGTCTCCCTTCGCCGTAATGGCGTAATCTTTCTCTGTATCGAAATATATTCTTCCATTACCTTTGAATTTCGCTTTCAGTGATCCGGCGCCTTCAACAATGGAGAGTTCGCCTCCGCCGGGAAAAACGTAAGTGCCGATGAATTTCCGCAATTCGTCAGCGCGCGACTCTACGTTTAGCGCAGCGGGTTTGGCGGGGATTGTCGGGACGCTGCTGAGAACTGCGTCCCATGCCAGTTCAGAAGCCATCACTCCCAGATCGATTGGAGTTAGAGAAGGATTGTCCACTTCGTCTGTGGTCACAGCATATAGAATGTCGCCATCCTCTGCAGTTGCGAACGGTTGGATCGCGCGGCTCATCGACGAGTGGACTTGAACCGCCAAACGCTGAAGTGCCCAGAAGGGCAGTTTCTGGTTAGTGACCACAAGAGTAATTGTTGTATTGCCCGTTGGACCACCGCTGCTATTCGTGCTCGAACTTATCGGCGGAAACGCTTTCAGCTTCTCCGAAATCAAAGGGCACACTTCGTCGGCATTGTTTCGGCTACATCGTACGACTCGGCCACTTCTATCGACGATTGCTCCCAACGCGTTTACTACTGTAAACACCCCGATCCTGGTAGGCCCGGCCGTACGAAATGCCGCCCCCTGTCCAGAGTGAGCCCAGTTCGCATACTTATCCGCGCCCTGCCCGCGCAAATAGTAAACGCCTTGCATAGCAAACCGTCCCGCGCCGCGAGCGCCAAGCGGGAACCAACCTGGTTCAGCCGCAAGCAACGCAGCCCTACCAAGCTTGTCGTCAGGCGTGACCCGACTGAACCTGCGCCCACCAACGTCATAGATAATCGCGCCCACGACGCCGGCGATAAAATCCATATCACCCTTTGCGTTCTTGAGTTCCTTGATCCCGTTAGCTACCCCGGTCGCCGCTGATAGTCCATACCAGGACCCGCCGGAGAATACCACCGCTTGCATCTGTGGCCGCTCATATGAAAGTTGAACGGCCGCAGCGTTCAGCTCGCCTGGCGCTCCTCCCCTGACGTCAACTGCAGCCTTCACACCCTTTGGAAAGTAAAAAACCGTGGTACCCGTCGGACCTTCATCATATTCCGCAACTCCAACGAGCATTGCTGGGAAATCAAACTTCAAGCTTGGGCCATCTTTGTGTGTTTTAGGAATAGGGTCAGGCGGGGAAGCATTATCCTGAGAGTTGACAATCTTCCCAGGGCTGCAAATTAC
>WNFS01000240.1_pt1 | contig 39710 bp, 30 predicted proteins | sample 5400141 | NCBI WGS metagenome assembly WNFS01 (sample SAMN13153358, study PRJNA577476) | soil metagenome | isolation source: 60 cm saprolite under Madrone tree | place: USA:California | collected 2016-06-14
GAGATTCACGAGATTGCGGTTCGGCTGTTTTCCGAGTACGGCTTGGAGGGAAGTCTGGACTCTGAATTGAAGCACAAGGCGATCATCGACCGCTTTGGACGTTACCCGCACCGCAACTCGATACTTGGACGGATTTCAAGCGAAGAGGAGAGCGAATTTCTGAAAAAGCGGAGACCCTCCTTCTAGCGGACTCGGCCGTGGCAGCGGTCGCCTTTACGCTCCGGTAGTCAAGCGCCGAAGTCCAGTCATTCCGGCATACCGGCCAGGCGAAGGCATTCGGCCAGGTGTGCGCCGTCGACAGCATCCTTGAAGGGCTGCTTGGCGACGAACTTGTCGGTAGTGGCCCCGGCCTGAAGCGCCAAACACCGCGCCACCATTTCCTGCGCGCGTTCCGCATGCCCGAGTTTCGCGCAGCAACCCCCCAGCATCGCGAGCGCCCGGAGCGAATTATTCGACACTCCTCGCTCGAAATCCGGCAATGCATCGGCGTAGCGGCGTAACACGAATTGGGCAAGGCCGAGAGCGCGCCAATACCAGCGAGGCCCGAAATATGGGTCCACACGCCGCGCGTTTCGCAGCATCTCGAGCCCTTCCTCGGCGCGCCCGATATGGCAGAGAACGATGCCGAGATCGGCCCTGTTCCATTGATTGGCGGGATTCATTTCGAGCCCGCGCGTTGCGTGGTGCAGCGCAAGATCGAACAATCTGCGCTCCAGATAAAACAGTCCCAGGATCGTGTGGCACGTGCTTTCATCGTCGGCCAGCTCGGCGCCACGCTGCGCCAATGCGAATGCACGATCGAGGACCTCGTCCGATCCCGAGAGGTCATTGGCCCATTGCCTTCCGAACAAGGCGGCCAGCAGACTGTAAGGCAGGCCGTATTCGGGGTCGATCTCGATCGCGCGCTCGAAAGCGCGCTTGGCCTCTGCTGCCGATGCAGGCTCGTCCCACGGGAGCGCGTTGCCGCGCAGCATTTGATCGTAAGCATCCAGGCTGGACGGTGGTTTGCGGCGCGCGCGATCGGCTCCGCTCGCCTGCATTCGGCCCACCAAGGTTCCGACAATCGTGTGCACGACCTCATCCTGCACTGCGAACAGATCCGCCCCTGGACGATCGAAGCGCTCGCCCCAGACCTGCTTTCCAGTGTCGGCATCGATCAGCTGAGCGGTAAGTCGAATGCGATCCCCCATCCGGCGGACGCTGCCCTCGACGAGGAAGCGAACGCCCAGCTCGCGGCCGATCTGTTGCGTGTCGACCGCCTGACCCTTGAAGCGGAAGGTCGAGTTGCGCGAAGTCACCGCCAATGACCGCCATCGCGACAGCTCGGTGATGATGTCCTCGGTCATGCCATCGGCGAAGTAGTCCTTCTCGGGGTCACCTTCCGTGTTCAAGAACGGCAACACGGCGATCGAAGACGGTGCTTGGCTGGAAGCGGCCACCGCCGCGGGCGACTCTTCGCGCGTAGCGAGCGCCGCAGCGAACCGATACCCGCGCCCCGAAATGGTGGCGATCGTTTGCGCTCCAAGGACCTTGCGCAGGGCGCTGATCTGGACCTGAAGGTTGTTCTCTTCCACCACGAGCCCAGGCCAGACCAGCTCGAGCAACTCGTCCTTCGTGACCAGCCGTTCACGCCGCTCGATCAGGGTGAGCAGGATATCCAGCGCCCTTGCGCCCAACGCCACCGGTTGCCCGTCGGCGAGCAGTTGCCGGGTCGCAGAATCCAGCTCGAACCGGTCAAAGCGGTAAGAGGTGGTCGCTTTGTTCATAGCAACGTCCGCCATGAGCAAAATTATGTACTACTGGCGAAGGGTCCGCTTCTTTGGCCCGAGAGCGGCGCGGGTTGTTGCGCCCTATTCGCAGGGTGGCGTGCTAGCGTGAGGCGTTCAAATACGCGGGATCCGTCCTGCTGACCCCGACGCTGGCTGAGCCCGATGCCGCTGCGCCCACTCCCGACCCGGATCTTCGCCGTTGGCCTTGTTCTTGGGGCGGCACTGCTTGCAGTCTGCGGCGCGGCGGCGGCCGCCTCTTGCCAACTCGGGACCATCGGAACCCAGCATGTCGAGCTGAAGGGCTCGTCTGCCTGGATCGAAGGGTCCGTGAACGCGCAACCGATCAGGGTGCTCCTCGACACGGGTTCCTCCCTGACTTCCTTGAGCCGCCAGTTCGCACAGCGGGCATCGCTCGATCTGCACCCCGCGCAGGGGTGGGTTTACGGCGTTGGCGGTCGGTCCGATGTTTACAGCGCGCATATCAAGTCGTTGGCCTTCGGCCCGCTGCTCGCAGAGGATGTCTACGTCGCGGTCATCGCAGACACTGGCGAAACGCCGACGTGGGACGGAATACTCGGCGCCGACATCCTGTTCGGTCACGATCTCGAAATGGCGCTCAAGGACGGAGAGATTCGGGTGCTGATGCCGGACGGCTGCCGCGATGAATTCCTTGCCTACTGGGATCGGGAGGCCTCGGCCGTGCCGATGTCGCGAGTGAGTCACATCGATCATCGACAGATCATCACGGTGCAGGTCAACGACCGGGATGTGAGGGCGCTGATCGACAGCGGTGCCTACCGGTCGATGATCGACGCTGCGTCGGCGGGCCGCCTGGGCGTGACGCGCGAAACCAGCAAGATTCCCTCTGAAAGCCGCATCAGCGGTGTCGGGCCGGGGAAGGTCGACACCTGGGTCGCGCCGTTCCGCAAGGTCGTCATCGGGCGCGAAAGTATCAGCGACACCCAACTCTTGGTGGGCGACCTCCGGAGCGGTCATCGCCAGGATGCCGACGTCGAGACGAGGATCAGGCGGCAAAACGACATGGGATACGACATGGTCCTCGGTGCCGACTTTCTGAAGGCGCACCGGGTCCTTTTCTCGGTGAAGCAGGAGCTGTTCTACTTCTCGTATGTGGGCGGGCGCATTTTTGCCATCGACCACTGAGCGCGGGTAGCGCTGACCATGACGCCGGCCGAGTTCATTGCCCAGCTTAACGAGTTCCGACGCCGTTACAGGCGTCTTTTCTACGTGGGTGGCGTGGCGGTCCTTCTGGTTGATCTTGCCATCATCGTGTACGTATTCCGTCTTTACCCTCTTCAAGTGGGCGGCGCTGACGCGCTCGCCGCATATTGGATCGGTTTTGCCGCATGTTGGCCTGCGATCGTCGCTCTGTACCTGGTTCGTCGAAGAACCATCAACAGGTACGCTCCGGTCTGTCGAACCTGTGGCGCGAAGGCGACGTGGAAGTTACGCTCGCAAATCCTGATCACGGGTCACTGTCCAAGATGTCACGCAGCGTTTTTCGCGATACCGTCTAAGCTGCCGATCGGTACGTCGGTACCACCTGGCGGCGCGTCGGATTTCTGACCAGCTTCCGTTGCAGGCGGATTGCTTGGCAACGACCGACCGACTCGCAGCTACCGATGGGGTCGCTCGCCGTCTGCTGACGATGAAGGTAGCATGCTGCGCACCTGCGACCCGTCATCAAGGTACCGAAGCGATGAGCCGAACCGCGCGATGCCTCGCTGCCATCCTGTTGCTCGCCACCGGGTGTCCCGCCGTGGCCGAAGAGCCGGCCTTGCCGTACTCGCCCAGCCTGGACGTCACTGCAATGGACCGCACAGCCGACCCCTGTGCGGATTTTTACCAATATGCATGCGGTGGATGGCGGAAAAACAATCCGATTCCGCCGGACCAGACGTCATGGAGCGTGTACCGCAAGCTCTCCGAGGACAATCTGGCAGTGCTTCGAGGGATCCTGGAGCAGGCCGCTGCAGCGATGGACCGGGATGCTGTGACGCAGAAGATCGGCGACTATTACGCAGCGTGCATGGACGAGGCGCGGGTCGATCGTCTTGGCGCGTCCCCGCTCAAAGCCGATCTCGATGCGATTTCGGCGGCGACATCCGTCGGTGCGCTCACGCGCCTGATCGTCAGGCTTCAGCGTGAGTCGGCCGGCCGCAGCATCCTGTTCAAAACGAGCTCTGACCAGGACCCGGATGATTCGGAGACCGAAATTGCAAGTTTCGATCAGGGCGGCCTCGGTCTGCCGGATCGCGACTACTACGTGAAGACGGATGCAAAGTCCAAGGACAACCGGGATAAATACCAGGCGCACGTAGAGAAAGTGCTCGAGCTCCTGGGCGATGCGCCCGCGTCCGCCAAGAAGAGCGCAACTGAAATCATGCTCCTGGAGACCTCGCTCGCCGAGGCATCGCTGACAAGGGTCGAACGCCGTGACCCTTACAAGATGAAGCACAAGATGCGGCCTGCTGAGCTCGAGGCGATGGCGCCAAACCTTGCGTGGAAGGCATATCTCGCAGAGCTCGGGGCGCCCGCCTTCGACATGGCCAACGTAACCGCACCCGCGTTCTTTTCGGAGATCTCCAAGCGCCTTGGCTCTGTGCGGTTGGCGGTCTGGAAGGACTATCTGCGCTTTCACCTCGCCAATGCTCACGCACCGTACCTGTCCGCCGCATTCGTGACCGAGGATTTCGACTTCTATCGCAAGTATCTGAATGGTGCCAGGGAAATTCAGCCGCGCTGGAAGCGCTGCGTGCGCCTGGTCGACTATCAGCTCGGCGAAGCGCTCGGCCAAGCCTTCATCCGCAGGGTATTCGCGAGCCAGACGAGGCAAGCCACGCTGATCATGGTGCGCCGGATCGAGGCCGCGATGGAACGCCGCCTGCAAGAACGCGACTGGATGAGTGCCCAGACGAAGCGGGCCGCTTTGGCCAAGCTGCACGCGATCCGCAACAAAATCGGCTACCCCGAGCGTTGGCGCGATTATTCGGCCATTCGCATCGAGCGCGCGGATTTCGAAGGCAACCTCCGCCGCGCTGCCTCGTTCGAGTTTGCGCGTCAGCTCGGCAAGATCGGCCAACCGGTCGATCACGACGAGTGGGGCATGACACCTCCGACCGTCAACGCATACTTCAACCCGGCGATGAACGACATCAACTTTCCGGCGGGCGTGCTCCAGCCGCCACTGTACGATCCGAAGATGGACGACGCTCCGAACTACGGCGATACCGGCGGCACCATCGGCCACGAGCTAACGCACGGCTTTGACGACGAAGGCCGCCAGTACGACGCGCATGGCAACCTGAAGGACTGGTGGACGAGCGAGGATGCGGCGAAATTCGCCGAGCGGGCGAAGTGCGTATCGGACCAGTATGGTGCTTATGTTGCCGTCGACGACATCAAAATCAACAGCGCACTGACCCTCGGCGAGGACGTGGCCGACCTGGGTGGCGAGGTCCTGGCCTATGTCGCGTGGAAAGACGCGGTGCAGGACCGCAAGCTTGAGGACCGTGACGACCTATCCCCTGACCAGCGCTTTTTCGTTGGCTTCGCGCAGTGGGCATGCGAGAACACGCGCCCCGAGCAACAGCGCGAATGGGCGCTGACGAATCCACATTCGCCTGCGAAGTACCGCGTCAATGGCGTGGTCGTCAACATGCCGGAATTCGAGAGAGCTTTCTCCTGCAAGGCCGGGGCGCCAATGTCGAAGCCCAAGGGAAAGGCCTGCGCTATTTGGTGATGCGCACTCTCGCCTCTCCGATGCCGTGAAGAAGCCAGGCTCGTCATCTTCTCAGACCGCGTCGTCGGCCAACTCCTCGTCCCACGCGCGACCAAGCCCTGCGGCCCCGCCCTTCCTCTGATGAAGTAGAGACAAGGGCGTAATGAGGCGGCCAGTTTCAGCGCCACGGAGTGCGCGCTCGACAAGCTGCCGGTACATCGGCGGGTCGACAAACTGAAGAAAGGGATTAGTTCCATCCAAAGCGTGGGTTGGCCCCGGATCTGCTGCAGGTTCATCCGAACCCACCCTGCTGGCATCGTACGGCATGCGTACCTCCCGTCGGCTTCAAAAAACAAACTGCATTCTTCGCGCTCTGAACGCCGCCAGTGCCTGCTCTGCCTTGCCGACGCGCGATCTCTTGCACTGCACACTACCTGCACCGCCCCGGTTGAATACTGCAGTTCGCGCCGTTTCTTCCGCCCATCCTTACTGACCGCACTTGGCTTGCCGCCGCTGTACGTGCAACAACGTAGGCATTTCCCTTACGCGCTACAAGCTCAAGGAAATACTGAGTTTCGTCGAGAAGCATTCAGGCGCCTGCGTGGGCTTTCAAACCCAGGCGCACTTCACGGGCGTGTTCCCGCGCTATTTGAAGAGGATTCGATTCCCTCTCACGCTGCACGTCGCGTCGGTTCGATCCTCGGCCCCGCTCTAGCCTCCTGCAGATCGTGCGCCCACGCTGCAGCTCTGTATGAAGCGCACGAACGCTGCGTCAGCGAGGGTTTCGCTCAGGGTGGTCGTCACGATCACTTGAATTGCATTCGCGTCACCCTCGAGCGACTCGACGGACATCGTGGCGCCCGGATCTTGAAAGTAGGTCCGAAGCGCGGCAGGAAAACGGTCCAGTCCCCGCGGAAACCGCGCTGGGTTTATTGGAGCTGGAAGCGAGCGCGGGTCCGCCGGATCCCGGTACTCGCAATGAATCACGTAAACGAAGCGCGTCATCGGAACACCCGCTACATCGCCTCCGTCCGGATGCTCTCGGTCAACGAAGAAGGAAATGCCCTTTCTGTCGATGATGGCCTTGAAGCCGGAATTCGCTGGATACATGGGGCCGCCGTCGCTCGTACCTGTAAACTGGTACCTCGACTGTACACGCCCGCCCCATCAAATTCTGGATCTGCCTTCTTGGCGGTATCGCTGGGGGAGTCCTAGCTGCCCAGAAGCCGACAGTCCGGGCATATTGGCGCGCGTTCGGCTACAAAAGCGGCAGTTGTTTGGCCGACGAGGGATCCCGCTCGCAGCCTCGAGCGCTCCAAATGCCGTAAGACAGTGCGGTCAAATATCCCTGGGCGTGGCGCCACCTGGCGACGTCAGGGCCACCGGATCGCTGGCGGGAAAAGTCAGGGCCAGGCCTTCGTCGAGCAACGCCTCAATGCGGCTGCTCGTCAGTTCGTCCCGGGCACCACGCTTGTCGCGCGCCGCCCGCGCCGGTCCGGGACGATCGCGCCGCCCGGATGCCTCGTTCGTGGAACGGTTCATTCGAGGCATTGTGCGCCACCGATCGCGACGCTCCAAATGCCGGGCTGCGGCGCAACCGACTTAAACTGCCGCGATCGAATCAGACCGCCACGCGAAGGCGGGAACGCGGTAGAACCCGTGGCCGGCCATGCCATCCCGAACGATCTGAAGCTCGCCGACTTCGACTTCGAATTGCCCGCGCACCTGATCGCGCAACGCCCGCTTCCCGATCGCGCAGCGAGCCGCCTGTTGCATCTGGCCGGCGACGGCCTCACGGACCGGCACTTTTCCGATCTTCCCGACCTGCTCGAGGCGGGCGACCTGGTGCTGCTGAACGACACGCGGGTGATCAAGGCCCGGCTGTTCGGCAGCAAGCCCAGCGGCGGCAGCGTCGAGGCCTTGATCGAGCGGGTGATAGCGCCGCGCACGGCCCTGGCGCTGCTCAGAACCAGTCATTCGCCCCGCAGCGGCCAGCGCATCGACTTTGCGGGCGCGCACGCGATCGTGAGCGGACGGGCGGGCGAGCTGTTCGAGCTGCGGTTCGACACCGAGGTCGCGCCGCTGCTGGCGCGGATCGGGCAGGTCCCGCTGCCTCCGTACATCGAGCACACGCCCGACGCGCTGGACGAGGCGCGCTACCAGACGGTGTACGCCCGATGCGAGGGCGCGGTGGCCGCTCCGACCGCCGGGCTGCATCTGACGCAGGCCCTTCTGGAGCGGCTGGACGCGCGCGGAGTGGCCACGGCCTTCGTCACGCTGCACGTGGGGGCTGGCACGTTCGCGCCCGTGCGCACCGAACGGGTGGCCGATCACGTGATGCACGCCGAGCGTTACCGGGTCGGCGAGGCCACCGCGCGCGCGGTCAACGCGACCCGAGCGGCCGGAGGTCGCGTGCTGGCGGTCGGAACGACCGCTTTGCGCGCGATAGAGTCGGCCGCGCATGACGGCATCGTCACGCCAGTCGACGCCGAAACACGCCTGTTCGTCGTTCCCGGCTACCGGTTCCAGGTGGTCGATCGCCTGGTCACCAATTTTCACCTGCCCCGCTCGACGCTTCTGATGCTGTTGTGCGCGTTCGCCGGCTTCGAGCATGTAAAGCGCGCCTACCGGCATGCGATCAAGCGGCGCTATCGCTTCTACAGCTACGGGGACGCGATGCTGGCAGAGCGCGCCACGTGATGCATTTCCAGGTGCACGCGGTGGACGGTCTGGCGCGCAGCGGGCTGCTGCAGCTCGCGCACGGCGAGGTGCAGACGCCGGCCTTCATGCCGGTGGGCACCTACGGAGCGGTCAAATCGCTGGCGCCGAACGACTTGCGGCAAGTGGGCGCGCAGATCGTGCTGGGCAACACGTACCACCTGTGGCTGCGCCCGGGCCTCGCGGTGATCGGCGCGCACCGGGGGCTGCACCGCTTCATGGGGTGGGATGGACCGATCCTGACCGACTCGGGCGGCTTCCAGGTCTTCTCGCTCGGGCCGCTGCGCAAGGTCGGCGAGGACGGGGTGCGGTTCCGGTCCCCGATCAACGGCGACGCGATGCTGCTGACGCCGGAGGAATCGATCCGGATCCAGCATGTGCTCGATTCGGACATCGCGATGATCTTCGACGAGTGCACGCCGTACTGGATCGAGTCGAACGGGCAGGCGCGGCCGGCCACCGAGGGCGAGGCGGCCGATTCGATGCAGCGGTCGCTGCGCTGGGCGCGCCGCTGCCGCGACGAGTTCGATCGGCTGCGCGGCGCGGGCGCCCTGTTCGGCATCGTGCAGGGCGGCATGTTCGAAGCGCTGCGCGAGGAGTCGGTGGCGGGCCTGCTCGCCATCGGCTTCGACGGCTACGCGATCGGGGGCCTTTCAGTGGGCGAGCCCAAGCCGCAGATGCTCGCGATGATGCGACACGCGGCCGCTCGGCTGCCTCAGCCGGCGCCGCGCTACCTGATGGGAGTCGGAACGCCGGAGGACCTGCTGGCCGCCATGGCCGCCGGAATCGACCTGTTCGACTGCGTGCTGCCGACCCGCAATGCGCGCAACGGGTGGCTGTTTACCGGTCGAGGCGACGTGAAGATCCGCAATGCGCGCTACCGCGACGACAGCTCGCCGCTGGATCCGGACTGCGCGTGCGCCACCTGCCGGCAATTCAGCCGCGCCTACCTGCACCACCTGCAGCGGATCAACGAGATGCTGGGCGCACGCCTGAACACCATCCACAACCTTCACTACTATCTGGACCTGATGCGGCGCGCCCGGCTGTCGATCCAGCAGGGTTCCTTCGAGCGCTTCGCGCAGGCCGAGCTGGCCAGCCGCGCAGCTATACTCGCGAGTTAACCTCGGTACCGAAACGGGGAGCCGGAGCTTTCGATGCCATTGATCTCAGACGCCTTCGCCCAGGGTGCCGCAGTGCCGGGCGACGGGGGCGGCATGATGCCGCTGGTCTTCATCGTCGTGATGTTCGCGATCTTCTACTTCCTGCTGATCCGGCCGCAGGCCAAGCGTCAGAAGGAACTGAAGTCGATGATCGAAGCGCTGAACAAGGGCGATGAGGTCGTGACCTCCGGCGGACTGGTCGGGCGCGTCACGGAGCTGTCCGACCAGTACCTGACGCTGCAGATCGCAACGGTCGCAGGCCAGCCGGTGGCCGTATCGGTGCAGCGCTCTTCGGTCGCAACGCTGCTGCCCAAGGGCAGCATGAAATCGATCTGAGGCGAGCGCGCCGCTCAGGCCTGCTCGTCCGCCGCCTCTCCCGGGTCGCTCCGGCTCAACCGTGCTGTCATGAACCGCTATCCGCTCTGGAAGTACCTGATCATCATCGCGGCGCTGTGTTTCGGAGTGCAGTACACGCTGCCGAACTTCTTCGGCGAATGGCCGGCCGTGCAGATCGCTTCGGTCAAGGCCACGGTGCACGCCGACACGGGGCTCCTCACCCGCGTGCAGGAGACGCTGAAGACGGCCGGCATTGAGCAGGCGGGCGCCACGCTCGACGTGATCGGACTGAATCCGACCGTGTTCGTCCGCTTCCGCGACGCCGACACCCAGAAGCGCGCCCGCGACCTGCTCGACCAGAAGCTCAATTCCGACCAGTCCGACCCGACCTACGTGGTGGCCCCGAACCTGGTGTCGCGCACGCCCGCCTGGTTGCAGAGTCTGCACGCCCTGCCGATGTACCTGGGACTGGATTTGCGTGGCGGGGTGCACTTCCTGATGCAGGTGGACCTTGACGAGGCGGTCAACAAGCGCCTGCAGGCACTGGAAGGCGATCTGCGCACGCTGCTGCGCGAGAAGGACGTGCGCCATTCCGGCATCTCGCGCGATGGCGAGTCGCTGGCGATCCGCTTTCGCGATCCGGCGACCCGCACGAAGGCCTCCGACACGATCCGCAACGCGAACCCGGATCTGGCGTTGCGCGAGGACACCGCAGGCGGCGATCCGGTGCTGATTGCCACGCTGACGCCGGCCGCGCGCAAGGCCACGCAGGACAGCGCGCTGGCGCAGAACATCACCACGCTGCACAACCGGATCAACGAGCTGGGGGTGGCCGAGCCGGTGATCCAGCAGCAGGGCGCCGATCGCGTGGTGGTGGAACTGCCCGGGGTGCAGGATACGGCGCGCGCCAAGGACATCATCGGCCGCACCGCCACACTGGAGTCTCGGCTGGTCGATGTTTCGCCTGAGGGCCAGGCGGCGGTGACGGGCAACGCCCCGGTTCCGTTCGGCTCGGAGCGCTTCACGATCGGGCGCGGCGCTCCGGTGGTGCTGAAGAAGGAGGTGATCTTCTCCGGCCAGCAGCTGCAGGGGGCGCAGGCCACGTTCGACGAGAAGCAGCAGCCGGCGGTTTCGATCGAACTGAACGAATCGGCCGGCCGCTTCATGCGCAAAGTCACGCGCGAGAACCTGAAAAAACCGATGGCGGTGGTGCTGTTCGAGAAGGGGCGCGGGGAGGTGCTGACGGTGGCCACGATCCAGTCCGAGTTCGGATCGCGCTTTCAGATCACCGGGCTCGGGACCACCCAGACCGCCAATGACCTGGCGCTGCTGCTGCGGGCCGGTGCGCTGGCCGCGCCGATGCAGATCATCGAGGAGCGCCTGATCGGACCCAGCCTGGGCGCCGAGAACATCGCGGCCGGCTTCCGCTCCACCGTGTGGGGCTTCGCCGCGATTTCCACGTTCATGTGCCTGTACTACCAGGTGTTCGGCATCGTGTCGGTGCTGGGGCTTGCGATCAACCTGATGCTGCTGGTGGCGCTGCTGTCGATGCTGCAGGCCACCTTGACGCTGCCGGGCATCGCCGCCATCGCGTTCACGCTCGGCATGGCGATCGACGCCAACGTGCTGATCAACGAGCGGGTGCGCGAGGAGCTGCGCAAAGGGGCGGTGCCGCAGCAGGCGATCGCCCAGGGCTACGAACGGGCCTTTGCGACGATCATCGACTCGAACGTGACCACGCTGATCGCCGGCATATTCCTGTTCCTGCTCGGCTCGGGCCCGGTGCGGGGCTTCGCGGTCGTGCACTGCCTGGGAATCCTGACCTCGATCTTCTCCGCCGTGTTCGTCTCACGCGGGGTCGTGAACCTGCTGTACGGCAGGCGCAAGCGGCTGCAGTCGCTCCCGATCGGCCAGGTGTGGCGCCCCGGCGCCGCCGTGGCCGGCGCCAAGGGCTGAGCCCGCCTCCGACTGACCCCGACCAACAGAACGGAACCCGACGATGGAATTCTTCCGGATCCGCAGAACGATTCCGTTCATGCGGTATTCGCTGTATTTCAACGCGGCTTCGGCCATCACGTTCCTGATCGCGGTCGGTTTCCTGATCTTCCGCGGACTGAACCTGTCGATCGAATTCACCGGCGGCACCGTGATGGAGCTGTCGTACCGGGCGCCGGCCGACCTGGAGAAGATCCGCGCCTCGATCAACCGGCTCGGCTGGGGCGACTTCCAGGTGCAAAGCTTCGGCACCGCCTCCGATGTGATGATCCGGCTGCCCGCCCGCCCGGGGTTCTCCTCCGGCCAGCAGGCCGAAATCGTGATGACCGCGGCCACCGCCGAGCCGGCGCCGGGCGAAGCGCCCGAGTGCGCGGCGCTGCATGCCGCCTACGCGGACTTCGTGAAGCGCCCCCAGGCCGAACGCACCACCGAGGCTTCCTCGGCGCTGCTCGCGCGCCAGCGGGAGCTGGCCGGCCGCTGCACCGAGCTGCGCCGCGTCGAGTTCGTAGGTCCCCAGGTCGGCGCCGAGCTCGCCTACGACGGCGCGCTCGCGCTGTTTTTCGTGTGCGCCGGGATCATGCTGTACCTGGCGCTGCGTTTCGAGTGGAAGTTCTCGGTGGCCGCGATCATCGCCAACCTGCACGACGTGGTGCTGGTGATAGGGATGTTCTCGATCTTCCGCTGGGAGTTCTCGCTGCCGGTGCTGGCGGCGGTGCTGGCCGTGCTCGGCTACTCGGTGAACGAATCGGTGATCATCTTCGACCGGGTGCGCGAGCATTTCCGGACCATGCGCAAGGCGACCGCCACCGAGGTCATCGACTCGGCCATCACGGCGACCATCTCGCGCACGATCATCACGCACGGCTGCACGCTGATGATGACGGTCACGATGCTGCTGTTCGGGGGCCCTGCCCTGCACAACTTCGCGCTGGCCCTGACCTTGGGCATCTGCTTCGGCGTGTACTCGTCGGTGTTCGTGGCCGCCGCCATCGCGCGCTACCTGGGCGTGCGACGCGAAGACCTGGTCAAGCCGGTCAAGAAGGAAGAGCAGCAACTGATGCCCTGAGCATCCACGTGGGCAGGCCTGCTTTTATCGGCGGGCATATCCCCGCTTGCATCGGTGCTTCTTGAGTCCGATCCCGTAGCAGGGGAATCAAACGGGTCCATTCGGGTGGGCCCGAGCGAGTTGAAGCAGCAGATCCCCGCGCGCCCATCAGCGTTACGCAATGCAGCAGCGAACTCCGCGATGGCGGAATAGCGGCCACCTGCACGCGAACTTACCCTCTGCGGTCCGGTGACTCCGGATTCAATCGGTGCACCGGCGCGCTCAACGTGTGTCACAACAGCGGTTGATCTGTCGCATTCCACGACGGGAGGCAAGTCATGACATCCCCAATTACTCATGCCACGAGGCAATCGTTCAAACGGACATTGCTCGGCTCGGCGGTCGCGCAGGCGCTGCTCGCCCTGCCCCTTGCGGCTCACGGCGCCAGCGTCGGCAATGCGCTGTGTCCAGGCGAAGAAGTCCTGTTCGATCCCGGCAACGGTCAAGACATCACCGTGCCGGACGGCTACACGGTCAGCGTCTTTGCCAGCGGGCTCAATTTTCCGACCGGGATTGCATTCCGCGCGACCGGCGAAGACGGCTTTGAGGTCTATGTGCTGGAGTCCGGGCACGGGCTGCCCAGTCGGTGCAACGACGAGATCGGCTGGCAAAAAGCGCGGCTTCCCGGCAACCCCTTCACCCCGGATATTCTTGTGTTCAGCAGCAGCGGAAGGCTTCTGAGGACGCTCGGCAAGCCGACCGATGCGACCAGCGACGCGGGCGGCACGAACACGCTCCTGCCGCACGGGCCCGCGGTCGACGTGGCCTTCGAGAACGGCCTGGCGGGCGGGCGCCTGTTCGCTACCGACTCGAACCAGGCGACCCACACGCACAACGGACAGAACAACAGCTCGCGGATTGTGACGGTCGATCCGACGACCGGAAAGGTCACGCCTTTCATCAGCAACCTGCCAACGGGCGATCATCCGACCGAGCAGCTCGCGTTCAAGGGCGGCTGGATCTACTGGTCACAAGGGTCTACCACGAATAGCGGCGTCGTCGGTCTGGACAATGGGGGCGGCGGTAACCAGCCGGATATTCCGTGCCAGGACATCGTGCTCAGCCAGAACGTATTTGACTCTGGAAACGGAATCCACACGAGTGGATATTCCCCGTTCGGCACGACGCGGCCGGGTGCGACAGTAAAGGCCTTCGAAGGCGCCTCACACCACGGCGTGTGCGACGGGGCGGTGCTGCGGACGCGGTTGAATGTGCCGAATCCGGCAGACACCATTGAGCCGTATGCGTGGGGTTTTCGGAACGGCTACGCGATCCGTTTCGCGCCGCAGAATCACCCTCTGCACGGGGGTTTGCTGGTCGGCGAGGATGGTGCCGATGAGCGGGGCGCGCGGCCTTCGTACGGCGCTCCCGAGGTCCTGAGCCTCGCCAGCCAGAACGCCGACGGCACGCCGGGCTATCACGGCTGGCCGGACCGCTACGGCTTCCTGCCGACCACCCAGTCGGTGTTCAACCCGGTGGGCGGCCCGGCCGATGATCTGTGCGTTCCGGATCCGTCCAATCTGCCCAGCAGATGCACAGCCGCCAGCCTTGCACGGATCCTGAGCGAAACCGTTCCTATCCGCGACGTGCTCGCAGCACCACCGCAGCCCGTCACAGCGCCGCTCGCTCTCGAATCAGCCGACTCTTCGTACACGGCGATCGATTTCGTGCCGGACAGCTTCGTGGCCAGCCCGGTTCGCCCTGGCGCGATCCTGTATACGCTGGAGGGCGATTTCGGCTTCTCGGCGGCCAATGGATCTCCGGAGGTCGGCCACGAGGTGAGGCTGATGAACGTTGCCGGTCAAGGCGCGGGACCGTTATCGCTCAGCTTCTCCAACTTCGCCCGCAATACCACCGGAGACCAGGCGTTTGTCACCGGCATACACGGCATGAACCGCCCAACCAACCTGCGCTTCGGGCCGGACGGCTGTGCGTGGGTGGTCGACTACGGCGCGGTGCGCGACGCGGGCCAGAGCGGAGTGGATACCAAGTTCAAGAACCCGGCCGACGCGCTGCTTCTGCAGATTCCCAACACCGGCGTGATATTTAGAATTTGTCGAGACTGATTTCGCGGCGCTTTTTGCCGATCGCGTAACACGGGGCGGGTCGTCCTGGACGGCCCGCCTTTTTTTGCAGTAAGAAGTCCGATGTCTTGGCGCGCGTGGCAGTCTGCGGCGAAAAGGGCTGAACATCAACAACGCAGAGCGAGGTCCTCGGCCAGCCCAAGATAGGTAGCCGGCGTCAGCGCCAGCAGCTCCCGTCGTGCCGGCTCGGGAATCGGCAGCGTTCGGATGAATTGATGCAGCGTCTCGCGGGTGACCGCGCGCCCGCGCGTGAGCTCCTTCAGCTTCTCGTAGGGCTGCTCGACCCCGTAGCGCCGCATCACCGTCTGCACCGGCTCGGACAGCACCTCCCAGCTCGCGTCCAGGTCGGCCGCGAGTGCCTGCGGATCGACTTCGATCCGGGCAAGCCCGCGCAGGCACGACTCGTAGCCGAGCAGGCAATGCCCGAACGCGACTCCCAGGTTGCGAAGCACGGTCGAGTCGCTCAGATCGCGCTGCCAGCGCGACACCGGCAGCTTTTCGGCCATGTGGCGCAGCGTCGCATTGGCCAGTCCCAGGTTGCCTTCGGAGTTTTCGAAATCGATCGGGTTGACCTTGTGCGGCATCGTCGAGGATCCGACCTCCTCGGCGACCGGCTTCTGGCGAAAGTAGCCGAGCGCAATGTAGCCCCACAGGTCGCGGTCCAGAGCGAGCAGGACCGTGTTGGCGCGCGCCAGCGCGTCGAACAGCTCGGCCATCCAGTCGTGCGGCTCGATCTGCGTCGTATGCGAGCTCCAGGCGAGCCCGAGCGACTCGACCACGCCGGCGGCAACCGGCTCCCAGTCGATCTCCGGACAGGCCGCCCGGTGCGCATTGAAGGCGCCCACCGCGCCGTTCAGTTTCCCCTTGGGCTGCACCGACTCGATCGCCCCGATGCAGGCGGCCAGCCGCACGGCGAAATTGGCGAATTCCTTGCCGACCGTCGTCGGGGTGGCCGCCTGACCGTGGGTGCGCCCCAGCATCGCCTGCGCGGCGTGCTGGTGCGCCATATCCCGCAGGCGGCCGTGCAACGCGCGCAGGCGCCGCACCAACGCCGCGCGGCCGTCGCGCACCATCAACCCATATGCGCAGTTGTTGATGTCCTCCGAGGTGCAGGCGAAGTGAACGAACTCCGCGGCCCGGCGCAAGTCCGGCTGGTCGGAGGCAAGTTCTTTTATCCAGTACTCGACCGCCTTGACGTCGTGATTGATGCGCGACTCAATCGCCTTGATGTGCGCACAATCGGCGAGGCTGAAGTCCTGGACGAGGCCGCGGGCGGCCGCGACCGCTGCCGCCGGCAGCGCGGGCAGCTCCGGCAGACCCAGCCGCGCGAGCGCGAGCAGCCACTCGATCTCCACCCGCACGCGGGCGCGCATGAACGCGTACTCGGAGAATATGGCGCGCAGCTCGATCGTGGTGCGCGCATAGCGACCGTCCAGCGGGGAAATGGCGGTCGTTTCCGAAAGCGGCAGGTTCGTTTCGGGTGGCACGAGCGGCGTTAAGTCTAGCATCGGCCCCGATTGGTGCTTTGCACGATATACTGGCCGCTCGAGGCCGCCGATGGACCGATCGGAGTCAAAGCTCCGAATTCCGCACCCACCTCCCGCGTCGTGGCGGGACCTGTCAACGTGTTCAAGAACTTCAGACTGATCGCTTCCCCCACCAGTCCGTACGCCCGCAAGGTGCGCATCGTGATGGCCGAAAAGCGCATCGAATGCGAGCTGGAGATGATGGACGTGTGGGCGCCGGACACCCGCATCCAGGATATGAATCCGCTGGCCCAGGTACCCTGTCTGATCATGGAAGACGGCGGCGCCGTGTTCGATTCGCGCACGATCGTCGAATACCTGGATACGCTCACGCCGGTCAGCCATCTGATTCCGGGCAACGGCCGCGAGCGGGTCGAGGTCCGCACCTGGGAGGCGCTGGCCGACGGCCTGCTGGATGCGGCGATCCTGGTTCGGCTGGAGCACACGCTGCGGATGCCGACGCAGCAGTCTTCGGCCTGGGTCGAGCGGCAGATGGCCAAGGTGCGCGCCGCGCTGCACTGGGCTTCCAGCGGGCTGGGCGAAAGGCCCTGGTGCAACGGTCAGGCGTACACGCTGGCCGATATCGCGCTCGGCTGCGCGCTTGGATGGCTGGACTTCCGCTTCCCGTCGCTCGACTGGCGCGCGCGGTATCCGAACCTGGCGCGCCACTACGAAAAGCTGTCAGCCCGCCAGAGTTTCATCGAAACGGCCCCGCCCTCGGCCTGACGGGTTAAGCGGCGGCGGGTCAGCCCGCCGAAGCTTCATGCGGAGGCGGGAGGCTCCGGCGGCGCAACCCAGTGCCCACTGCGGCCGCCGCGCTTTTCGAGCAGGCGGACCGACTCGATCCGCATCGAGCGGTCGACCGCCTTGCACATGTCGTAGACGGTCAGCAGGCCAATCTGCACCGCGACCAGCGCTTCCATCTCGACGCCGGTGCGGCCGAAGGTCTCGACCTGGGCCGTGCACACGACCGAGGCGAGCGCCCGGTCGATGTGAAGGTCCACGCTCACGCTCGTGATCGCAAGCGGATGGCACAGCGGGATCAGCTCCGAGGTGCGTTTGGCCGCCTGGATCGCGGCCACCCGCGCCACACCCAGCACATCGCCTTTTTTCGAGTCGCCCGATTCGACCGCGTCCAACGCGGCTTCCGACATCCGGATCCGCCCCTCGGCCCGCGCCACGCGCTGCGTTTCGGCCTTGTCGCCGACGTCCACCATACGGGCCTGCCCGTGCGAGTCCAGGTGCGTCAGCCGGCTCACAGGCGCCAACCCGCCCGCCCGGGCACGCAACGGTTGTTGCAAACGGTTTCAAGTCGCACGCGGTTTCCCCTTGCAAGTTGATCGGAACGATCCGGCCGCGCGGATATCATACAAAGCGACCGTTGGTAGCTATCTTGCCGTGCAAAGTTCGTTGACCCATCGCCGCTCCGGGATACCCCGCGGGCTGGCCCGCTGCCTGATCCTGACCGTGGCATTGGCGGTCGGCCTGCGCCCGCCCGCGGTCGCACAGGAGCTGCCGACCTTGGGCGAGGTCGGCGACGAATCGCTGTCTCCGAACCAGGAGCGAAGGCTCGGCGAGCAGGTGATGGTGGAGGTGCGCCAGGACCCGAGCTACCTGCCCGACCCGGACGCGACTGAATTTCTGAACCGGCTGGGCTACGAGCTGGTTGCAGCGAGTCAGAGCCGGCACATCGACTTTGAGTTCTTCCTGATCCGCGACCCGATGATTAACGCCTTCGCGCTGCCCGGAGGCTTCATCGGCGTCCACACCGGGACCATTGTGACGGCGCAAGGCGAATCGGAACTCGCTTCGGTGATGGCGCACGAAATCGGGCACGTGCAACAGCGCCACATCGCACGGATGATCGCGAAGCAGAAGGAGTCGATGGCGATCGCGATCGGATCGATCCTGCTGGCGTTGCTGGCCTCGCGCGCCGGCGGCCAGGCGGCGGAGGCTTCGCTCGCGGTCGGACAGGCCGCCGCGCTGCAACGCCAACTGAGCTTCTCGCGCGACAACGAGCGCGAGGCCGACCGGGTCGGATTCGACATCCTGGTCAATGCCGGGTTCGATCCGCGCGCGATGGCCGCCTTCTTCGTCCGGATGCAAAACGGCATGCGTATCTACGAAAGCATCGCCCCGGCATACCTGCGGACCCACCCGCTCGACGTCGAGCGCATCTCCGACATCCAGGGACGCCTGCGAGGCGTGCGCACGCATCAGCACGCCGACAGCCTGGACTTCGAACTGGTGCGGGCCCGCCTGCGGGTGCTGCAGGACGACTCCGCGCAGGGCGCGGCCGACGCGCAGACCTATTTCTCCGACCAGATCCGGAACCACACGGCCGCCAGCGAGCTGGCCGCCTACTATGGCCTGGCGCTGGCCCAGTTGAAGCTGAAGCAAGCGCGCGCCGCGCTGGATTCGGCGCTCACCGCACGGCGCAGCACCCAGGGCCCATCGGCGATCCTGGATAAGGTGGTCAACGAGGCAAGCTTTCAGGCGGCCAGGGACGACAACGAGCGCGAGGCCGCGCTGAAGTCGGCGCGCGAGACCGCCGCGCGCTTTCCGCTTTCGCGCCTGACCGCAATCGAATACGCGGACCTGTTGCAGCGGATGGGCCGGAATCGGCAGGCGGTCGATTACCTGCGCGAACAGCTGGCACTGACGCACTCGGATCCGCGCTACTTCCAGATGCTGGCCGTCAGCCACGCGGCCCTGCAGCAAAAAACGCTGCAACACCAGGCCACCGCAGAGATGTACCTGCTGCAGGGGGCCGTGCCTGCCGCGGTCGAGCAGCTCAAGCTGGCCCGCAGCGCGGCCGACGCCGATTTCTACACGATGTCCGAGGTCGATGCGCGATTGCGCTGGCTGAACGGGCAGATACAGGAGGCGCGCAAGGCGTCGGGCAAGCGCAGCAGTCCGGACGACGACGGCGAAAAGGGCAAGAAGCTGCGCTAGGTGCCGCGCTCGAAAAACTCGAAGATCCGCTGCGGCACGAAGCCCAGGTCGCCTGGCGGCCACGGCCCGCGGACGAAGGCCGCGTGGCCGCCCCGCGCCGGCTGCTCCAGCAGCACGTCGCGCGAAGTGAGCTCCGGCGTCGGCAGGCTGCGGGCCGGGACGATCGGATCGTCGTGTGCATTCAGCGCCAGCAGCGGCACCGCCACCGACCGCAGCCAGGGCTTGGCCGACGCCGCCTGCCAGTAGTCCATGGCGCCACGGTATCCGTGCAGCGGAGCCGTGAACACCTCGTCGAACTCGTACAGGTCGCGGCTCGCGATCGCCCGCGCGATATCGATGCGCCCCGGAAACGCGCGCTCGAATTCGATCGCCTTGCGCCGCATCGAGCGCAGGAAATAGCGACCGTACACCGCGCGGTTGAAGCCCCGCGCCAGGCTGAGCCCCCCGGCCACCAGGTCGAACGGCACGCTGACCACGGCAGCGGCCCGCAGCAGGCGCGCGTCCTCGCCTCGCTCGCCGAGCCATTTGCTCAACACGTTGCCGCCGAGCGAGACGCCGACCGCGTGCAATGCGGCATCCGGCCAGCGCAGCGCCACCGCCCGCAGGATCCAGTCCACCTCGTCCGAATCGCCACTGTGGTAGGCGCGGGGCCGCAGGTTGCGCACCCCTCCGCAGCCGCGGAAGTGAACGACCAGCGCACGCCAGCGGCGCGCCACGGCCTCTGTCATCAGCGCCAATGCATAGTGGCTGCGCGAGGAGCCTTCCAGGCCATGGAACAGCACCAGCACCGGTGCGGCCGCCACCTGCGGCTCCGGCTGCGCGAAGTCGGCGCCGAGACAGTCGCCGTCCGGGCTTTGCCAGATCTCGCGCCGGTATGCAAGGCGCGGGCTCGGCACCCCGATCGCGGCCGCAATCGTCTGCGCGTGCCCGCCCGGCACCCAGCTCGGTGCCTGGTACTGCCCGCGAATCAGCCGCCGATCTTGCTCAGTGAACCGGGCCGTGCGGTGTCTCGACATCGGCCGCGCGCCCTTGCGGCGCCGGGGCCGCATGATGCAGCACCATTTTCCAGCCCGAGGGTGTCTTGGCAAACGCGTTGGTGGCGATCACGTGCACCAGCTGACGGCTGCCGGACTGCACCACGACCACTTCCTCGATCACGTTGGTGACCGCGACCGTCGAGGACTCGAAGCACTTGCGCGATAGGGTGCGAATCTGCACCGGACCGTTGGACAGCAAGGAGGCGAGCGATGAGCGAACCGCCGGGTAGCCGACGAGCCGGGCCCCTCCGGGGTGCACGCAGCAGACGTCGTCGTCATCGAGCCAGGTCTCGCTGATCGCGTCGACATCGGCCGATTCCAGCGCATCGTAGAACGCCTGCTCGCACTCCTCGGGCGACGCGAACAAAAGGGGCTTGATCGGTTTTGACATATCCTGAACATCTAGTGCGAACCTTTGGCCGACGGGCCGGGCTTGAGCCGATAGCGCGTGCCGCAGTAGGGGCACATCGCCTCTCCCTGCGGGCCCAGCTCCAGGAAAACGCGCGGATGGTGGTTCCATACCGGCATCGACGGATTGGGGCAAAAGGCCGGCAGATTATCCGCGGTCAACTCGACGACCGGAGCCTGCGTCTTCGTCATACGGGCGTGAGCCATTCACGATACTTGGGCGAGCGCCCGTTGACCGCGTCGAAAAACGCCGTTTGTATCTTCTCGGTCACCGGGCCGCGGCGCCCGCTACCGATCACGCGGCCGTCCAGTTCCCGGATCGGCGTGATTTCCGCGGCGGTGCCGGAGAAGAACGCCTCGTCGGCCAGGTAGACGTCGTCGCGCGTCATCGGGGCGGCCTGCACCGTCAGCCCCAGATCGCGCGCCAGCTCGATCACCGTGCGCCGCGTGATGCCGGCCAGTCCGGATACGAGCTGCGGTTCGGATATCTGCCCGCCACGTACGATGAACAGGTTTTCCCCGGCGCCCTCGGCCACGAAACCCTGCGTGTCCAGCAGCAACGCCTCGTCGTAGCCTTCGCGCGTGGCCTCCAGGTTGGCCAGGATCGAGTTCACGTAGTGACCGGCCGTCTTGGACCGGACCATCGACACGTTGATATGGTGGCGCGCATAAGAGGACGTCTTCACGCGGATCCCCGCGTGCAGCCCTTCCTCGCCCAGATACGCGCCCCACGGCCAGGCCGCCACCGCCACGTGCACGCTCGCCCCTTTCGGACTCACGCCCATCTTCTCGGAGCCGTAAAAGGCGATCGGGCGCACATAGCACTCCTCCAGCTTGTTCACCTTGACCACCTGGCGCTGCGCTTCCATCAGCTGCTCCGGCGTGAACGGTATCTGCATCAGGAAGATGCGCGCCGAATTGAAGAGGCGCTCCGTGTGCTCGCGCAGCCGGAAAATGGCCGGGCCCGCGGATGTCTTGTAGGCCCGCAGGCCCTCGAACACCGACAGACCGTAGTGAAGCGAATGGGTCAGCACATGGGTGGTGGCGTCGCGCCAGGGCACCATCCGGCCGTCGTACCAGATCCAGCCGTCCCGATCGGACATCGACATCTGCGCATCTCCTCGAGCATTGCATTGATTCTATCCCGCTCGCGGCCCGCTTAGAATTGCGCCTCGCGATGTTCGAGGCTAAGCGGCTCACTGCGTTGTTCGGCCGACCGGTCGCACTGGCGCAGGTGCGCCGCGCGGCGTTCGTGGACGGAATGCGCTCGGTCGTCCCGGCGCTGATCGCGACGGGTGCCTGGGCGCTGGTCACCGGCGTGGCGACCGTGCGCATCGGTCTGGACGTCGGACCGGCGCTCGCGATGAGCGCATTCGTGTATGCGGGCAGCGCGCAGCTCGCCTCGCTGCCGCTGATGGCGGCCGGCGCGCCGGTGTGGCTGATCCTGTTGACCGCCACCATCGTGAACATGCGCTTCGTGATCTTTTCGGCCGGACTGCACCCCTATTTCCGGCACCTGAGCCTCACCCGGCGGCTGATCCTGGGCTACCTGACATCGGACCTCGGCTATCTGCTGGTGATCCGACGCTGGGGCGGCGGCGCGCATCCGGGGCCGGCCGACACCCGCCAGGTCTGGTTCTTTCTCGGACTGGCCGTGGCCAACTGGCTCACCTGGCAGTCGATGTCGGTGGTCGGCATCCTGCTGGCGGACCGGATCCCGACCAACTGGGGGATGGACTTCATCGGCGTGCTGGCACTGATCACGCTGGTGGCACCCTCGCTCACCGACTCGCCTTCGCTGGTCGGCGTGCTGGTGGCCTCGATCGTGGCCGTTCTCGCCCACGACCTGCCGATGAAGCTGTCCGTGCTGGTGGGCGTGCTGGCCGGCGTGGCAGCCGCGATCGTCACCGAGATGGTGCGTGAGCGCCGTGGAGCCGCCCGATGAGCGGCTTCACGCTGGCCCTGGTGATCGCCGGGCTGACGCTGGTGACGCTGGCCACCCGGTCGCTGTTCCTGCTGCTGGGGGACCGCGTGGCGCTGCCGGCGCGGATCCGGCACGGGCTGCGTTACGCGCCGGCGTGCGCGCTGGCGGCTCTGGTTGTGCCGCAACTGGTGCTGGCGGATCGGACGCTGAACTTCACGCTGCTGAACGCGCGGCTCGATGCGGGCCTGATCTGCATCGCGGTGATGCTCTGGAGCCGCAGCATGCTGGGGGCGATGGGCGCCGGGATGGCGGCCTTCGTGCTATTGCGCGCCCTGCTCTGAGGAACCCCTGGCTCCCCTTTCCCCGGCGTGAGGCGCGTCGGTCCCGAACACGGCCCGCCACAGCCGGCCCACGACTTCGATTTGCTGCGCGACCTGCGCGCGCGCCACGCGCGCGACCGCGGCCCCATCGAGCCGCATCCGGTGCTGGATGCGGCGGTACTCGCGATAGGCGTCGGCCGCCGCCACAGCCAGGTCGGGCTCGACCAGCGCCAGGCGCGCCGCGATCTTCAGCAGCCCGATGTTTCCCAGGTTTTGCAGCAGTTGCGGGTGCGCGGCCGCTTGCGCCAGCACCAGGAACTGGACCGCGAACTCGATGTCGACCATGCCGCCGCGGTCGTGCTTCAGATCGAACAGATCCGAGGGGTTCGGGTGACCTTGCAGCATGCGACCCCGCATCGAGATCACCTCGGTGGCAAGCTGCGCGCGATCGCGCGCCTGGGCCATCACCTGGCGCCGCAGCTGCTCGATGCGCTCGCCCAGCGCCCGGTCGCCGGCACAGGCGCGCGCCCGCGTCAGGGCCTGGTGCTCCCACGCCCAGGCCCCGTGCCCGTCCGTGTTCAGCTGATAGCGCGCGAACGCGTCCAGCGAGGTCACCATCAGCCCGGCGTTGCCGTCGGGACGAAGCCGCAGATCCACATCGAACAGCACGCCGCTGGAAGTGGGCGTCGACAGCCAGCCGACCAGCCGGCGCACCAGCTGCGCATAAAGAGCCGGAGCATCGGGATCCGGGTCGTCGTAGACGAAAATCAGGTCAAGGTCCGAGGCATACCCGAGCTCCTTGCCCCCGAGCTTGCCGTAGGCGACGACCGCAAGGCGCGGCGCGGCAGCCGCCGCGCCGCGCTGCAGCCTCCACACCGTCGCAAGGCTCAGGTCCAGCACCGCATCGGCCAGCGCCGAGAGCTGGTCGGCCAGCGCCTCCACGGTGAGCAGCCCGTTCACGTCGCCCATCAACAGCCGAAACACCTGCGCGTGGTGCGCATCGCGCAGCAGGTTCATCAGCCGCTCGCTGTCCTGGTCCGGCTCGAGCTGTCGTCCGACCTGCGCGGCCCAGCGCGGAACGAAATCCCCGTCCGGCGGGTGCGCCGCCAGCCGATCGTCCAGCAGCTCGTCCAGCACGACCGGATGGCGCGTCAGGTAGTCGGCGGCCCAGCGGCCGGCAGCGAGCAGACGCGCCACGCGCGCCACGGCCTGCGTGTATTCGTCGAGCAATGCGATGTAGGTGCTGCGGCCCGCAATCACTTCGAGCAGCCGCAGCCAGCGCACGAAGATCTCCTGCACCGGCGCGCCGCCCCGCGCCTCGGCCCGGCGTGCTTCCTCGGCGATGGCCGGCAGCGCGCCGCGGACCAGATGGGCCACCCGCTTTCGATTCGCTTCCGAAGTCGCGCTCACGCGGGGCGCATCGAGCAGCGCCGCAACCCGCTCGGCCATCGCGCCCGGATCGGGAAATTCCAGGGCCGCCAGCGCAGAGGTCAGATCGACTGCAGGCAGGTCGGCGCCAGCACGCGCCGGCGCCGCGAAGATGCGGTCAAACAGCGCCGCAACCGGCGCCGTGTGCGCGCGATACCGCGCGATCAGCTCGTCGCCGTCGGCCAGCCCGAGCAGGCGCGCGACCCGATCGCGCTGAGGGCCGGCCGGGGCGATCTCGTGCGTCTGCGCATCGTCCACGTACTGCAGCGCGTGCTCCAGGCGGCGCAGAAACTCGTAGGCGTCCGCGAGCGCGCGGCATTCTTCAATGGACAACAGCGCCAGCTCGCCGAGCGTTGCGAGCGTGGCCAGCGTCGAGCGCGAGCGCAGCCGCGGCTCGCGACCGCCGCGCATCACCTGGAACGTCTGCACGATGAACTCGATTTCCCGAATGCCCCCGCGCCCGAGCTTCACGTGGTCGCCCGCTCCGCTGCGACTGCGGGCGAGTCGCTCGGCCTGGCGCCGGATCTTCGCGTGCAGCTCGCGCAGCGCTCCGATCGCATTGAAATCCAGGTAACGGCGGTACACGAACGGCCGCACGCAGGCATCGAGCGAAGCCACCTGCCTCGCGAAGGACGCGCCGTCCGCCAGCACCGGCTCCGAGATCACGCGGCCCTTGAGCCAGGCAAAGCGCTCCCACTCGCGCCCCTGCCGCGTCAGGTACTCCTCCAGCATCGAGCACGACACCGCCACCGGCCCGGCCTCGCCATTGGGGCGCAGCCGCATGTCGACCCTGAACACGAACCCGTCGGCCGACGCCTCGGACAGCGCCGCGATCAGCAAGCGGCCCAGCCGCTCGAAAAACTCCTGGTTGGCGATCGGGCTCACCGCAACGCCCGCGGCAGGCCGCGTGCTGCCTTCGGCGTCGTACACGAAGACCAGGTCCAGGTCCGAGGAAACGTTCAATTCGCCCGCCCCGCCCTTTCCCATCGCAACGACCAGCAGGTCCTGGGCGCTGCCCGAGTAGGAATCGGCCGGGACACCGTGTCGCGCCGCCAGATCGGTCGCCAGCACCCGCATCGCATGCCGTACCGAGCACTCGGCCAGCGCCGTCATCGACTGGGTGACTTCGCCCAGGTCCGCCCGCCGGGCCACATCGCGCACGATGATGCCGAGCAGCAGCCGGCGGCGCAGCCGACGCAGTGCCCCCGGCAGCCAGGCACCCGGCTCCACGTCGGCGCGCGCCGCCCGATCAGCCGCCAGCTGCGCTTCGAGGCGGGTGTAGTCCCAGGGCTGCACCGCGTTGTCGACCAGCCATGCGAGCTGCGCTTCGCCATCGGCGCCGGGGCCCAGCTCGGCCGTCAGTGCGCGCGTGACGAAACGGCTGCACTGCACGGCCGTCTCCGCGGCCCGCCGCAGCGACTGATCTTCGCGAGAATCGGTATCGGCCAAAATGCGGGTCGGTGGCGCGGTGCACGCGGCATGCTCGCGCGGTCGCCTGTGCTAGCGTCCGAGTACTGTTTTACGTGCGCCGCGCATCGGCTCGCCATTGTACGCAGGCGATGCTCGGATTCGGATCGAACGCAATGACCCAAAGGCAGGCAAACGCCCCGACCGGGCCGAGCGGTTCGCATCCAGGCGGCCACGCGGCCGAGATCGTCCGTTCGGTAGAAGGCATTGTCGAGCACGCGGTCGAGGCCGCCGAGCAGTCGCTGGGGCAGCGGCTGGGCGAAGGCGGGATGCGCTTGCTGCTGTGGGGCATCAGCGCGCTCGGATGGCTACTGCTCGCCGCCTACTTCGTCTTTTGCATTTCGCTGATCAGCCTGCGCGTGTGGTGGATGCCGCACATCGACCAGTGGCGCGGCCAGATCGAGGCACGCGCCTCGGCCGTGCTGAAGCAGCAGGTCACGATCGGGCACATCGAATCGAGCTGGCAAGGCTTCAATCCGCGCTTGCAGCTGACCGACGTGCGGCTGCACGACGCCAGTGGCGCCGTTTCGCTGACGCTTCCCCAGATCGACGCCGTGATGTCGTGGACCAGCGTTCCGACGCTGCAGCCGCGCGTGAAGTCGCTGACCGTGCTGGCGCCCGAGATCGAGGTGCGCCGCATCTCCGACTCCAGGCTGAGAATCGCCGGCATGCTGATCGATCTGGAAGCGACCGAATCGAACGCAACGGCCATGAGCTGGGTACTGGAGCAGCGGCACGTCGCCATCAGCCATGCGGTGGTCCATTACTACGACGACGCGGCCAGCGCGACCCAGAGCACCGCGACGGCGACCCCGGTCGACATGACCGATGTCGACATCCTGTTGTTGCACCGGTTCGGAACCCACTATTTCGCGCTGCGGGCCCGGCCGCCGCCGGACATCGCGGACCTGATCGACATACGCGGATGGTTCGACCACCCGTGGTCGGTCCCGGTGTCCAACCCGAGCGGCTGGTCGGGGCGACTGTATGCGCAGTTGAGCTTCGTCGACCTGGCGCGGGTCGAATCGTTCGCGCGGCAGATGCCGGCGCCGTTTCGAGTATGGCGCGGCAGCGGCGCGATTCGCGCCTGGGTCGATTTCGACGGCCCGACGGTGCAACGCGCGCGCGCGGACGTTGCGTTCACCGACGTCGAGCTGCAGCTGCGCTCCGATGCTGCCCCGCTGCGCTTGTCCAGCCTGCAGGGGCGTATCACGCAGCAGGCCTGGAGAACCGGCTCGGCCCAGGGGCAGGACATTGCGCTCACCCATCTGAGCCTGCAGGGACCGGGCCGCCTGCACCTGCCGCCCACCGACCTGACGTACCGCGTCTCGCGGCCGCTGGCGCCGGCGAACGCGCCAGCGCACACCGAAGTCGGCGTCAACGCGCTGTCGCTGGAGGACCTGGGGCTGCTGGCGAGCCAGCTGCCGCTGCCGGCCCAGGTCCAGGATCTGCTCACCCGTTATTCGATGCGGGGCAACCTGACCGATCTGCACGCGGCGTGGAACGGGGAGCCGGACCATGTGTCCGAGGTCGCGCTGCGAACACGTTTCGAACGGTTTGCGGCTGCGGCTCAACCGGCCGAACCGGCCTTCGACGCGGACGGACGCCCGGTTCCGGGGCAGCCCGGCTTCGAAAACCTGTCCGGCTCGATCGACCTGAATCCAAGCGGCGGAACCCTGGCGCTGGCAAGCTCGGATGCGCGCCTTTTCTTCCCGGGGCTGTTCGAGGAGCCCGAGATCCCGGTCGACCGCCTGGATGCGCGCGTGCACTGGAACACCGCTCCCGCACTGGAGGTCGCGGTGGACGCGTTCGCGTTCAGCAACGACGACCTGGAGCTGAGCGCGGCCGGCACCTATCGGATCGACGAAGCCGGCGCCGCCTGGGCCGATGTCAACGCGAGCCTTGCGCGCGCCGACGCGGCGGCGGTGCACCGTTACGTGCCGCTCGGAGCCGGCAGCGGTGCGCGCGAATGGCTGCGGGCCGCGCTGCGCGAAGGCCGGCTATCGGCCGGCGTCGTGAAGCTGCGCGGCAGGCTGGATGCTTTCCCGTTCGTCGCGCGCGGCAGCGGCGAGTTCCAGGCCTCGCTGCATGTCTCCGGCGCCACGCTCGACTATGCGCCGACGACGCCGCACCATGTCCGCACTCGGCCCTGGCCGCTGATGACTGGCGTGGAAGCCGATTTGAACGTCAAGGGCAACCAGATCGAGATCCTGGCGGGCCGCTCCTCGGTGTACGGGGTACAACTGATCAATGTGTCGGGCCGCATTTCGCAGCTCGGGACGCAGGATCCGCACCTGACCATCTCGGGACAGGGCAGCGGTCAGCTGGCGTATCTGATCGGCTACGTGAACGCCAGCCCGGTTTCGCAGATGATCGGCGGGTTCCTCGAAACCGCAAAGGCGACCGGACCGGGCCGCCTGCAGATCAAACTGGACATCCCGCTGAATCGCGCGGCCGACACCGACGTGGACGGATCCGTTTTCTTCCAGGGCAACGACGTCGTGCTGCGCAACGATATGTCGCCGTTGATCGCCGCTACCGGGCGGCTCGATTTCAATCAGCATGGAATCCGGATCCCGGGCATCAATGCCGGTTTCGTCGGCGGGCAGGCGCACATCGATGGCGACACGACCGACGGCACCGTCGTGATTCGAGTGGCGGGGAGTGCGACCCCGCAAGGCTTGAGGAGGCAGCTCGACTCCGCGGTGGTTCGCCGCATCCTGGACAGCTCGCACGGCACGGCCCGCTACGCGATGGCGCTCACGGTGCGCAGCCACGGCATGGAGGTGCACGCCTCCTCCGATCTGACCGGCCTTGCGATCGACCTGCCGGAGCCCTTGAGCAAGGCAGCCTCCGATTCACTCCCGCTGCGGGTCGATCTGGTGCCGGGCCCGGACGCCACGCCAGTGCGCGACACCGTGCACGTGTCCGCAGGCAGCCTGGTCGAAGTGCAGCTGGAGCGGGTGGCCGATACCGCGCCGGAGGGGCCGATGCACATCGAGCGCGGCGTGATCAGCATCGGCTCACCCGGGGCGCTGCCCGAGACCGGACTGCTGGTGCATCTGACACTGCCACGGCTGGACACCGACCGCTGGCTGCCCTTGATCGAGTCCGCGCCGGAGGATCCGGCCGCCGCGGGTGCAGCCGCCGCCGGCGGGCCCGACCTGGTGGCGGCGCACGTGGACGAGCTGTGGATTTCCGGCAAGCGCCTGAACAACGTGGTGCTCGGGGCCAGCCGCGCCAACGACGGCGGCTGGAACGTCAACATCGAGGCCGATCAGACCTCCGGCTCGCTGCACTGGATTTCCGGAACGCGTTCGGCACCGGGGCATCTGACCGCGCGGCTGGCCCGGCTGATCATCCCGGAAGGCGCACGCGAGGGCGTGACCGAGGTGCTGGACGCCCCGCTGCGCGAGCTGCCGGAGCTCGATGTGGTGGCCGAGGACTTCGTGCTCGGGTCGAGCCACCTGGGGCACCTGGAGCTGAATGCGCAGAATTCCCGCGGCGGCCGCAGCAACACCTGGCAGCTCAAACGGCTGCAGATCGACAACCCGGACGGGCATATATCCGGCGGCGGGCAGTGGCAGCGCGAGCCCGGATCGCAGAAGCGACGAATGACGCTGTCGATCGCGCTGGACATCGTCGACGCCGGCAACCTGCTCGGTCGCTTCGGCCTGGCGGGCGCGATCAAGAACGGCAAGGGCAAGCTCACCGGGACCCTGTCGTGGCTCGGGTCGCCCTTCTCGATCGACTATCCGACCCTGTCGGGCGAGCTGCAATTGAACGCCGAGAAGGGGCAGTTCCTCAAGGTCGACCCGGGTGCCGGACGCCTGCTCGGCGTGATGTCGCTGCAGTCGCTGCCGCGTCGGATCTCGCTCGATTTCCGCGACATCTTCGCCAAGGGTTTCGCGTTCGACACGATCAAGGCTACCGCGAAGATTTCCAATGGCGTGCTCAGCACCCACGACTTCACGATGATCGGCGCCAACGCCAGCGTGCTGATCGAGGGCGAGACCAACCTGCAGACCGAATCGCAGAATCTGCACGTGGTGGTGCTCCCGGAGATCAACGCGGGTTCGGCCTCGGTGCTGTATGCTTTTATCGCGAACCCGGCGATCGGGATCGGAACTTTCCTGGCCCAGTGGCTTCTCAGACATCCGCTGTCGAAGATCTTTTCCTATGAGTACGACGTCACCGGGTCGTGGACCGAGCCGCAGGTAAAGCGGCACGAGCGCACGAAACCCGAGACCCCCGAGGAAAAGACCGGCTGACGCACGCATCCGGCTCGTCGATGTCCAACTCCAAGCTGCGGGTGGCGGCGATCCAGATGGTGTCGCGCACCACGGTCGCGCCGAACCTGGCGGAGGCGGCCGAGCTGATCGCCTCGGCCGCCCGCGAGGGCGCGCGGCTGATCGGGCTGCCCGAGTATTTCTGCCTGATGGGAGTGCACGACAGCGACAAGCTGGCCGTGCGCGAGGAAGACGGCCGCGGTCCGCTGCAGGAGTTCCTTGCCGCGCAGGCGGCCAAGCACCGGATATGGCTGGTCGGCGGCACCGTTCCACTCGCTTCGCCGGCCGATGACCGGGTCCTGAACACCGCGCTGGTGTATGACCCCGAGGGCCGGCGCGCGGCGCGCTACGACAAGATCCACCTGTTCTCGTTTCAGCGCGACGGCGAGTCCTACGACGAAGCGCGCACGATCTGGCCTGGCCGCTCGCCGTGCACGTTCGAGCTGACCGACGGTGCGTTGCGGCTGAAGGTGGGTTTGTCGGTGTGTTACGACCTGCGCTTTCCGGAGCTGTATCGCGCGATGGATGCGCCGGACCTGATCCTGGTGCCGTCGGCCTTCACCGCCACCACCGGCCGCGCTCACTGGGAAACCTTGCTGCGCGCCCGGGCGGTCGAGAACCTGTGCTACGTTCTGGCTCCAGCCCAGGGCGGACGACATGAAAACGGACGCCGCACCTACGGGCATTCGATGCTGGTCGACCCGTGGGGCAGCGTGCTGGTGCAGCGCGAGGAAGGCGCCGGCCTCGTGGTGGGCGATATCGATCCGGCACGGATCCAGGAGTGTAGGCAGTCACTGCCGGCCCTAGCGCACCGGGTGCTGGGATAGCTGGCCGGGCGGCGAATTTGTAACAAACCGCTCTCCGCGGGGACAGATCCACTTGAAAAGTCCGCAAGCTGCCGCGACCTAAGTAGCCGGTTTTTCTGGAAAAATTGCATCATGAAACCGACTGACCCCTCGCTCGAACGGCTCGCGGCCGCGCGCACTCTGCTGCTTCAACCCTTTGGGCTGGAGGAGGCGAACCTGCAGCGCGCCCTGGCATCGGTGTTCGAGCACCGCACCGACTACGCGGACCTGTACTTCCAGTACACGCGCAGCGAGTCGTATTCCCTCGAAGAGGGAATTGTGAAGTCCGGCTCCTTCGGGATCGACCAGGGCGTGGGCGTGCGCGCCGTGGTGGACGACAAGACCGCCTTCTCGTACTCGGACGACATCTCCGAGGAAGCGCTGCTGCAGGCCGCGCACACCGTGCGATCGATTGCGCGCAGCGGCTCGGCCGGACGGATCCGGGTGGCCCCGCAACTGGCGCCGCGTTCGCACCGCCCGCTGTATGGCACCGATGACCCGGTCGCCTCGCTGGGCGCGGCGGCCAAGGTGCAACTGCTCGAGCGGCTGGAGCGGATGGCGCGCGCGCGCGATCCGCGCGTGCGCCAGGTGATGGCGACGCTGGCTTCCGAGTACGACGTGATCCTGGTGGCGCGCAGCGACGGGCTGATCGCCTCGGACGTGCGCCCCCTGGTGCGCGTGTCGCTGACGGTGATCGCAGAGCAGGCCGGGCGGCGCGAGCAAGGCTTCTCGGGCGGAGGCGGGCGCGACGACCTCGCCTTCTTCAACGATGAACGGCTGCAGGAATACGCGCGCCAGGCGGTCGACATGGCGCTGGTGAACCTGCAGGCCCGCTCGGCTCCGGCCGGGCAGACCACCGTCGTGCTCGGCCCCGGCTGGCCGGGCATTTTGCTGCACGAGGCGATCGGTCACGGTCTGGAGGGCGATTTCAACCGCAAGGGGTCCAGCGCGTTCGCCGGCCGCATCGGCAAGCGCGTGGCCGCCCGCGGCGTCACGGTCGTCGACGACGGCACCGTGCCGGGCCGGCGCGGCTCGCTCGCGATCGACGACGAGGGCAACCCCACCTCGCGCACCGTGCTGATCGAAGACGGCATTCTGCGCGGCTACATGCAGGATTCGCTCAACGCGCGTCTGATGAAAACCTCGCTGACCGGCAACGCCCGGCGCGAGTCCTTCGCCAGCCTGCCGATGCCTCGGATGACGAACACGTGCATGCTGTCCGGCGACGCGGACCCCGACGAGATCATCCGCTCGGTCAAGAAAGGCGTGTACGCGACCAACTTTGGCGGCGGGCAGGTCGACATCACGAACGGCAAGTTCGTGTTCTCGATGGCCGAGGCCTACCTGATCGAAAACGGCCAGATCGGCGCACCAATCAAGGGCGCCACCTTGATCGGCAACGGGCCCGATGCGCTGACCCGCGTATCGATGATCGGCAACGACCTGCGGATGGACGCCGGGATCGGAACCTGCGGCAAGGACGGCCAGAGCGTTCCGGTCGGGGTCGGCCAGCCGACCCTTCGCATCGAGGGACTGACGGTCGGCGGCACCGCCGGCTGACGGCGACGGGCTTGCCCGCCGCCTGCCCTTCATTCGCGGTTCACGCTTCGGTCACTTGGGCGCAACGTCCCCCGGCCGGTTTGCAGTTTTCGCCACACTGAAACGAACGGGTACAAACTCCGTCTTGGCAATTAGCGCGATTTGGAGTGCAATGTGGCCTGTCCCATGCCCGTGAAGCCGACGCAAGGCCCGCGTATGCGTTGGTCGTTGACCGTGACTCCCGCCCTAGCGCTGTCTGCGCTGCTGGGGTTCATGTCGCCTGCGTCGGCCGACGGCCTTTCCTGGCCCGAGCGCGCGACGGCCGAGGGACCCGCCTTCGAAACCCTGAATCAGTGGTCGATCGTGCCCTCGTCGGGGGCACGCCTGGAGGGGCAGGCCCGCCTGGATACGCGCCAGGAATTCAAGCTGAGCACCGTATCGACCGGGCGCTACGGCCTGTACGGGGTGAACGAGGTGGGGCCTGGCGGGCTGCGCCTCGACAACACGGTCGGGCTGGACCAGCCGCGCGCGACCTATCGGTACACCTGGCTGTCGATGCGGGAGCTGGATCTTAAGGTCGGGCTGACGTCGAACCTGTCGCAGTTCGGGCCCTCGCTTCGCTCGGGCTTCACAGCGCCGCTGCGCTTCGGCAGCCTGCCCCAGATGCACCTTTCGGGCGTGGGGCGCCTGACCAACAACTGGCGCATCGCGCTGGACGCCGACGGACTGTGGACCGCGCGCGGCCGCTCGCTGGACCTGGGGTTGAATATCGACTACAGCTTGAATCGCAGCATGCAGCTGTTCGGGGGCTACCGGCTGACCGACTTCACGGGCGATGCCGAAGACTTCTACGGCAGCGGAACGACCAACACGGCCAACGTAGGGCTGCGCGTGCGGTTCTGAGCGCGGGTCGCCTGCTTGCACAGCGTGCCGGAAATTCGGTAAATTGGCTCCGTTCACGGCCAGAACCTGACGCACGATGTCCACCTTTTCATTTTTCTGGTACTTCGCGTTTCCGAATGCCCTGGCGGCGGGAGTCGGATGACAGGTTCTGCAAGCGCAACCCGACACGAAACCGCCAGGCCAACGACCTGGCGGTTTTTTTTCACCAATGGATGCAATCATGGAAAACGGACGGAGCCAGAGCGTGAGATACATGACCGACGATCTCCGGATCAAGGAGATCAAGGAGCTGTCGCCCCCGTCCCACCTGATCCGCGAGTTCCCGTGCACCGACAGGGCCTCGCAGACCGTGCATGACGCGCGCAACGCCGTGCACCGGATCCTGCACGGCATGGATGACCGGCTGGTGGTGGTGATCGGGCCCTGCTCGATCCATGACCCGGCGGCTGCGCGCGAGTATGCGCAGCGTCTGGCCGGTGAACATGCGCGCCTCGCGGGCGAGCTGGAAATCGTGATGCGCGTGTATTTCGAAAAGCCGCGCACCACCGTTGGATGGAAGGGTCTGATCAACGACCCGGACCTGGACGGCAGCTTCCGGATCAATCACGGACTGCGGCTGGCCCGTGAACTGCTGCTGGAGATCAACGAACTGGGTCTTCCCGCCGGCTGCGAGTACCTGGACATGATCACCCCGCAGTACATCGCCGACCTGGTGAGCTGGGGCGCCATCGGGGCTCGCACGACCGAATCGCAGGTGCACCGCGAGCTCGCCTCGGGGCTGTCGTGCCCGGTCGGATTCAAGAACGGCACCGACGGCAACGTGCAGATCGCGGCCGACGCGATCAAGGCCGCCCAGCAGCCGCACCACTTCCTGTCGGTGACCAAGGGTGGCCATTCGGCGATCGTGTCCACGCGCGGCAACGAGGACTGCCACATCATCCTGCGCGGCGGCAACCAGCCGAACTTCGACGCCGCCAGCGTCGAAGCGGTGGCTCAGGAGCTGGCCCGCCGCGGCCTGGCCCAGCGGCTGATGATCGACGCCAGCCACGCCAATGCGTTGAAAAGATTCGAGAACCAGCTGCCGGTGTGCCGCAACGTGTCGAGCCAGCTCGCATCCGGTGAAGAGCGCATCTTCGGCGCGATGGTGGAAAGTCATCTGGTGGGTGGCCGCCAGGACCTGATGCCGGGCCGTCCGCTGACCTACGGTCAGTCGATCACGGATGCCTGCCTGGGCTGGGACGACAGCGTGGCCGCGCTGGAGATCCTGGCCGAGGGGGTGCGGCAGCGGCGCGTCGCCAGCGTGCGGACCGGAAAATAAGGGGCAAATAGACTGCCGCGGACCTGGAAACGAACGCTCGGCTGGCGCGCCGAATCCCACCCGGCGCGCTGAGCCCCCGAACCTCAGCGGCCGGCGCGGTCGTGCCGCCACAACACGTCGTCGATACCGCCTGCGCGATTCAGAACGCGCGCCAGCACAAACAGCAGATCCGACAGCCGGTTCATGTACTGGCGCGCAGCCGTTCCGACCGCATTCGCGCCGCCGGCCTGCGCCAGCGCGACCAGCGCGCGCTCGGCGCGCCGGCAAACGGTGCGGCAGGTGTGCGCCAGCGCCGCCGAGCGGGCCCCGCCCGGCAGGATGAATTCGGCCAGCCGCGGCAGATCGGCGTTGTAGTGCGCGAGGCGCTCATCGAGCCGCGCGACCTGCGCCTCGGCGATGATCCGATGGCCCGGGATCGACAGTTCGCCTCCGAGATCGAACAGATCGTGCTGGATGTCGAGCAGATCCGCGCGAACCGGATCCGGCAGCGGCTCGGCCAGCAGCACGCCCAGCGTGGCGTTCAACTCGTCGACCTCGCCGATCACTTCGATCCGGGCGTCGTCCTTGCGCGTACGCGTGCCGTCGCCCAGCCCCGTCGTGCCGTCGTCTCCGGTGCGGGTTGCGATCGTCGAAAGCCGGTTCGCCATGCCTGCTCCTGTGCAATAGAATCGGATCGCGAAGTCGAGCTGACCACTTCGAGGTGGGCATTATGGGACACAGCGGATGTTCGTGAATCGATCGAGCGTGGCGCCGCGGTCAGCGTGACCGACCACGCCATTCGTGTGAGAGACCTTTCCGTGCTCGGCGACTTGCAATGACGACCACCGCGCCCTCGGCGCACGCTGCGCTGGCACCGGAAGGCATCGGCCCGATCGATCGGCAGCGCCAGCTCGAGGTACTGCAGGCGCTGCGCGCGCACCTGCCCGAGGACTGCCTGCTGGTGCACGCCGAGGACACGCGCCCGTACGAGTGCGATGCGCTGACGATGTTTCGTCAGGTGCCGATGCTGGTCGCGCTGCCGCGCACCGAGCAGCAGGTGGTGGCGATCCTGCGCACCTGTCACCGGATGCAGGTTCCGGTGGTGCCGCGCGGGGCCGGGACGTCGCTGTCGGGCGGTGCGCTGCCCCACGCGCGGGGCGTTCTGTTGTCGATGGCGCGCTTCGACCGGATCGTTTCGATCGATCCGCTGGCGCGGATCGCGGTCGTTCAGCCGGGCGTGCGCAACCTGGCGATCTCGGAGCAGGCGGCCCGTCATGGCCTTTTTTACGCGCCCGATCCGTCCAGCCAGATCGCCTGCACGATAGGCGGCAACGTGGCCGAGAACTCCGGCGGCGTTCACTGCGTGAAATACGGACTGACCATTCACAACGTGATGCGCGCGCGCGCCGTGCTGTCCGACGGCTCGATTGCCCTGTTCGGCTCCGAAGCGCTCGACAGCCCGGGGCTGGACCTGCTGTCGGTGCTGATCGGCTCCGAGGGCATGCTGGCCGTGGTCACCGAGGTCAGCGTGCGCCTTTTGCCCAAGCCGCAGCTGGCGCGCTGCGTGATGGCGAGCTTCGACGACGTGGAAACGGCCGGCAACGCGGTGGCCGCGCTGATCGGGGCCGGCATCATCCCGGCGGGCCTGGAGATGATGGACCGGGCGGCGGTGGCGATGGTCGAGCCGTTCGCGCAGGCCGGCTACGACCTGGCGGCGGCGGCGATCCTGCTGTGCGAAAGCGACGGCACGCCGGAGGAGGTCGCCGACGAGGTCGAGCGGATGGAGCAGGTGCTGCGGCAGGCGGGCGCGACCGGCCTGAGCGTTTCGCGCGACGAGGCCGAGCGCCTCAAGTTCTGGGCCGGCCGCAAGAACGCGTTCCCGGCCGCCGGCCGCGTGTCGCCCGATTACTACTGCACGGACGGCACGATTCCGCGCAAGCGGCTGGGCGAAGTGCTGAAGGCGATCGCCGCCATGGAGTCGAAGTACGGCCTGCGCTGTCCGAACGTGTTTCACGCGGGCGACGGCAACCTGCATCCGCTGGTGCTGTACGACGCGAGCGACCCGGATTCGCTGGCCCGTGCGGAGGCGTTCGGCGCCGAGATCCTGGAGCTGTGCGTGCGCGTCGGGGGCACCGTCACCGGCGAGCACGGAGTCGGCGTCGAAAAGCTCGACACGATGTGCGCCCAGTTCGATGCCGCCACGATGCAGGCCTTTTTCGGGGTGAGGAAGGCGTTCGATCCGGCCGGGATCCTGAACCCGGGCAAGGCGATCCCGACGCTGCCGCGCTGCGCCGAGTACGGCCGGATGCATGTGCGCGCGGGCGAGCAGCGGTTCGCCGACCTGCCGCGCTTCTGAGGCTGAAGCCGTGGAACAGGCGCTTGCCGAGCTGACCGAGCGCGTGCGCGCGGCGCGCGCGGCGCGCACCCCGCTGCACGTGCGTGCCGGTGGCACCAAGGACTTCTACGGCGCGCCGGCGCGCGGCGAGCGGCTCGATCCGCGCCCGTACCGCGGCATCGTCAGCTACGAGCCCACCGAGCTGGTGGTGACGGCCCGCTGCGGCACTGCGCTGGCCGAGCTCGAAGCGGAACTGGACGCGCACGGCCAGATGCTGCCGTTCGAGCCGCCCCACTTCGGAAGCGGCGCCACCGTGGGCGGCTGCGTGGCGGCCGGGCTTTCCGGCCCGCGCCGCGCAACGGCCGGTGCCGTTCGCGATTTCGTGCTGGGCGCGGTGCTGCTGGACGGCACCGCGCAGGTGCTGCGCTTTGGCGGCACCGTGATGAAGAACGTGGCGGGCTACGACGTCGCCCGGCTGCTGGCCGGCTCGATGGGCACGCTCGGGGTGATCCTGCAGGCCTCGATCAAGGTGCTGCCCGTGCCGGTACAGGAGCTGACGCTGCAGCTTGAAATGGACGAGCCCGGGGCGCTGGCCCGGATGAATGCCTGGGCAGCGCAACCGATGCCGATCTCGGCAACCTGCTGGTACGGGGGGCGCCTGGCGGTGCGGCTTTCGGGCTCGGGCGCCGCGGTGCGCGCGGCGCGCGAACGGATCGGCGGCGAGCCGCTCGAAGGCGGGGCGGCGGCGCAGCTGTGGAGCGGCGTGAGGGAACAGACCGCGCCGTTCTTCCAGGGTCCGGCGCCGCTGTGGAGATTCAGCGTACCGTCGACGGCGCCGGTGCTGAAGGCAGCGGGCGAGCGGCTGATCGAATGGGGAGGCGCGCTGCGCTGGCTGCGCGGCTCGGAGCCAGCCGCCGCGCTGCGCGAGCGCGCCGCCGCGCTGGGCGGCCATGCGACGCTTTTTCGGGGGGGCGAGCCAAGCGCCGCCGCGTTCACGCCGCTTGCGCCCGCGATTGCCACCATCCACCGAAGGCTGAAGGCCCAGTTCGACCCGGACTCGATTCTGAACCCCGGACGCATGTTCGAGGACCTGTAGTCTTGCAAACGCAGCTGGCCGACCGTTACCGCAACTCCTCGTTCGGGGAGGAAGCCCAACAGATCGTGGGCAAGTGCGTGCATTGCGGCTTCTGCAACGCCACCTGCCCGACCTACCAGCTGCTGGGCGACGAACTGGACGGGCCGCGCGGCCGCATTTACCTGATCAAGCAGGTGCTGGAAGGCAAGATCGCGACCGAGCGCACGCAGCTGCATCTGGACCGGTGCCTGACGTGCCGCAACTGCGAAACCACCTGTCCGTCGGGCGTGCAGTTCGGTCGCCTGGTCGATATCGGCCGCCACCTGGTCGAGCAGCAGGTTGCGCGGCGGCCGGCCGACCGTACGCTGCGGGCTACCTTGCGCGAGGGGCTGACCGGCTCGTGGTTCGCACCGACGCTGAAGCTGGGCCAGGCGTTCCGCAACTGGCTGCCGCAGCCGATCCGCAACTCGGTGCCGCAGCCGCTCGATGCGGGCCCCTGGCCGATGCGCAGGCGCGAGCGGCGGATGTTGCTGATGACCGGATGCGTGCAGCCGGCGCTTCGGCCCACGATCGATTCGGCCACCGCCCGCGTGTTCGACGCCGCCGGCATCGAGATCAGAGTCGCTCCTGCCCGCGCGTGCTGCGGGGCGATCCGGCACCATCTGGCCGACGCGCAGGGCGCGCTGCGCGAGGCCCGCGCCAACATCGACGCCTGGTGGCCCGCGATCGAATCGGGCGAATGCGAGGCGCTGGTCGTGAACGCGAGCGGCTGCGCCGCGATGGTGCTCGAATACGGATACCTGCTGCGCGAGGACCCGCTCTACGCCGAGCGCGCCCGCAAGCTGTCCGAGCGCACGCGCGACGTGTCGCAGGTACTGGCCGGGTGCGCGACCGAACTTCGCGAGCAGCTCAAGCCCGCCGGAGCCGCCCAGCGCGTCGCCTTTCATCCGCCCTGCACGCTGCAGAACGCGCTGAAGCTCGCCGGAGCGACCGAGCAGCTACTGACCTCGTTCGGCGCCAGTCTGGTTCCGTTCGAGGAACCACACCTGTGCTGCGGCTCGGCCGGCACCTACTCGGTGCTGCAACCGCAGCTGGCGCGCACGCTGCGCGAGCGCAAACTCGAGCGCATCGGCGCCGCAAAGCCCGACGTGATCCTGTCGTCGAACATCGGCTGCATCCAGCACTTGCAGGGCGGAACGGCCGTGCCGGTGATGCACTGGATCGAGTGGCTGGACCAGCGAATTCAGAAATAGCCCCCACGAGCGCGTTTGCCTTCCATTTTGGAGCGAACGCTCAAATTACTTACACTTCCGTTCCGATCATCGAACGCATCGCGGGGAATCCTTGGGGCTCTGGTCCGACCTTTTGTCGCGGAAAACCATCCAGAATCAGGCCAAGATGGCGGCCAGGCAGTTCGCGAAACGCCTGCCGCGCGAACGGGTCGCGAACA
>WNFS01000244.1_pt1 | contig 39431 bp, 44 predicted proteins | sample 5400141 | NCBI WGS metagenome assembly WNFS01 (sample SAMN13153358, study PRJNA577476) | soil metagenome | isolation source: 60 cm saprolite under Madrone tree | place: USA:California | collected 2016-06-14
GGATTCAATCCGATGGGGAAGTTCAGCGCACAGACTTTGCCGTTCTCGATGAGCCATCGGAACGAAGGAAGGGATTTGCCAAGTTTGCCGTCTGCGTTGGCAACGGGGTCGTAGCATTTCGCCGGTGGGCAGAAGGTGCGTTTAACGCGCGGGTTGTCGTCGAAAAGCGACAGGAAAACGGAGATGCCTTCGACAATAGAAGTTCTGAGTTTAGGTTCGATTCTGCGCCAGTCGTCATAGAACCATCGTTTGACGGCTTCGAGTTGCTCTCGTTTGAAAGAGTCGGGATCATCAGGGGCGGATTCGGTGAGAGCCTCGAATTCGATGCCTTTGTTATGGAGGAAAACCCGGAGGTGCTCGGAATCGTCGGCGCGATACATCCCGGAGTCCGCCACGCCCAGGTTAAATTTGAACGGCGCGAGCTCGCTTACGTGCGTGAGATATGCCTCAGATGAAATGAGGACGTAGCGGCGACCGCCGACCTTCTGCTCCGCTTCGTGGATCGTCTTTTCGAGTTTGTCGGGCGAAATGGCGCATTGATAGACATCGAAGAGAGTCACGTAATCGTAGGTGATCTTGTGAAGCAGAATGATGAACTTCACGAGGTTGGTGTACGCCTGCTGCCAGAAGGGTTCCTTGCCCTTGCCAAACAAGTTGTTCAAGAGCGACGCGATGCTGTAGGCCACCGCATAGGCGTCGAGGTCGTTGTGCAATGGGTTGTAACGGTATTCGGAATCGAGACTGATTTCGATGTAGTCCTCGGCCCGGCCATGTCGTGTCAGAATTTCCTTCACCTGATGGCAGAAATCACCTTTCACTTCGAGAACGAGTCCGCCGATCTTTTTCTCGGGGTCTGAGGATTTGTAGGCGGCGAGTTGCTCGACAAAGGGTTGCATGCAGCAACTCGTCTTGCCAGTGCCAACTGCGCCGATAATAGCCATGCCTGTGAAAAGCCCGCGCTGCGGGATGATGAGCCAACGAGGTGTTTCCGAGGGCATTGGCTTGCGCGGATTGTGAACCTCGCCGACAACGAGAAACACGTCCTGGCGATGTCGCGGATCGGGATAACGCGGCAAGCGGCCCGCTGTGATCTTTCGATGTGCTTTGAGAGCGAAGACGTAAAAGCCCGAAAGAAGGATCGAATACACGATGTAGGGCGTCGAGAAAAGGAACACGGCGTATGACCACTTCACGCCTTGGAAAACCAGCGGGGCGCGAATGGCCATGAGTTGCAGAAATGGGTTCTCCTCTGGGAAAGGTATATGGAAGTACAGCGCCATTCCTGTAGCTGCCGTTAGGAGGAATGCGACGAAATTCTTGGAATTTATGAGCCGCTGAATCACTGTTTCTTTACCTCGGCGGCTCGCGCCGCTGCGCGGGCCTTCCTTTGTTCCTTCTGGATGCGGTCAAATTCCTTGTCCTTCCAGAAGACAAATCGAAGGGCAGACGCCACGACATGATCGGGCGTGCTGCCGATGAACTGCGCATAGCTGTCGAGGGTGTTTGCCAGAGGTTCTTCAAGCTGGAATTCGCGGGTGACGGTCTCAGGTGGTTTCTTGATAAAGGACACTGCGGTTCTCCTTTCGAGGCTTGGCCGGTTTGATTTCGGAACTTTCTTGACCGCGGACAAAACATCTGGCACTGAATCAGTGCCATTGGGCGGTAGCGACCCCACGAACCTTTTGGGCGCCTCAACGAGCCAAAAGGTGGGGTCGCTACCGCCCAAGCTACGTGTTTTGTCCGCGGTCTTTTTTCACGGGTTGGAGCTTGTATCGCCTTCGCTCTTGGGCGCTTACGCGAGCGGGCGACAGAACGCGAGCGGTACAAATTGGGCAGAACGCTGCGTGTGTTTCAGTGTTCTGCCTAAGCTGCGATTCCAGCGGGAAGAAAGCGCTGCCGGTTGATGAGGCAAGTGTCGAAGCCCACCCGCCGCTGTCCTTTGGAATCTGAAAACATCGAAGCGAGCGTGGAATCGGCGAGCTCGCCTTTGGCCCACGCCTTGTAAAGTTCCTGAACGCGTTCGGAGGCAAACCGGCGCGTGGCCTCATTGAGAAACTCAATGTCGTCAGTTTTCAAGGCTACAAACTGCCGCGATTCCCAAAGTTTGCGCACGCGGAAATACCGGGCAATTTCCGATGCCGAAGGTGTCTCTAACGGACCCTTGACAAGGGAGGAGAAGATCGCCCGCGCTTTCGGGAACAGAGGTTCACAGGGGGAGAGGAAGAGGAAAGTGAACTGCTTCAGGCTCCTAAACAGCGGCATATAATTTTGCAGGTGCGTAACGAACGCAACCAGATTTTCGGCTTCCGGCGCGATGTAGGTGAACGTAACGACCCTGGAGCTGGTGATCGCGGGTAGGAACATCGGGAATTTGTCCACAAAGTACCGCGATGTAATCGAGGGGGTTCTCGTGCCCAAGTAGAGCTTGGCGGGAAGCGCGTGCTTCTCGAGGCCAAGAGCACCACAAAAGTAGTGGACCTTGTCGTCCTCGGTCTCGAAGTAATTGTGCTGCTGGTTGGCTAAGATGAAAGCGAGGGCCAGAAGCCGGGTTTTGATGAACTGAAATTCGTGATCTCGGCGGTTGCGGATGTTCTCTTTACCAATTGCGGAATAAACCTGCCTCGAAAACAGGTGATAAATGCGCGCGTTCTTCCGATGGATTTCGGACGACGTGTGTTTGTTGCTGAGGAGCTTCCGTGTGAGGGCGTCCGAGCGGTATCCGCGCTTTGCACTGGAGAAGTCCAAATACTGTTGCGAAGTGAAATAGCCTGAGTGAGTGCCCACAATGTAAAGGAAGCGGGCTTCCGCTTCCGTGTAGCCCAGTTCTTTCAGCGCATCGAGATAGATGTCTTTGATTTTCATAGTGCGAGGATCTCCGCAGTGATTTCCCGGTCGTTCAAAACCCGTCGCAAGCGATCGGAATCCTGGGCCGGCGCGTAGAGTGTGAATCCGGCCTGGGCCTTGGCCTGAAGGTGGCTGCTTCGGTAGTTCTTGGTGGCGAGCTCCAGATTGACTCGGGTGAGCTGGCCTTCCGCGTTCTCGAATTCGATTTGGAGGTCGGGCACGACAACGCTGCCATTGACAACCCTCACGCCGTGGGCCTGAGCAATTTCGACTTTCCTTTCACCGTTATGCCGGTCCTGGCCCAGCCGCGCGAGTTCTTTGTTGATGCGCTTCTTTAGTTCGTAGTCGAGGGCGACTTTTCGAATGGTGCCGCCGTCCCGTTCAATCTTGCGCGCCTCCTTGTGGTAGAGCCGGTAAAGAGTGGCGTCGTGGCGTGCCTCTTTCGGTTTCACCAAGCCGCAGTAAACAGGCCGTTCGCTGGGCATCAACTTCTGCTTGCGGAGGACTCGCTGGCCATCCTTGGTAAGCGTGAGGACGTGCATACGCTTTTTCTCTGGGCCTTCAATTGCATGTCGGGTGATAAGCGATTGCCGGATGAGATTCCGCAAGTCCTGCTCCATCCGGTCCCGGCTTCCGCCGTGCCCAATTTCTGCGAGTGCTTCTGAATCGACTGCTCTGAACGTTCCAAGCTCACGGAGCGTTTGAATTTCGGACGCGCGCAAGGAATACGTCCAGTGCCGATCCCGATAGGGTGTCCTGGGTTCCGCGGAGCGCCCTTGAGCCGAGCTTACAGTCCGCTGGCCCCGCTGAGGCGCTGCGGCTCCTGAACCAGCGCCTCGGACACGGTGGTCTTGGGAATCAGATTCACACCGCTGGCCGGTTTCCTGCGGCTGCCGCTGCGTGGACTCGCGAAGAGGTTCAAGTTCATTCGGCTCGTATCCTCGTGACATAGGGCGTTCATTCCTCCTCAGAAACTTCTCCTGGCACGTTGCTGTGACCGATGTTGAATTGCTTGTCGAGATGGGCGAGCTTGCGGCCTGTATCCTTGAGGAAGAATTTCCGGTTCAGTGCAAAGGTCGCTGCGAAAATATTGGCAAACAGGAGACCACAGTAGGAGAGGAGCGGCGTCGAATACGCTCGCCAGATGACGATTTTGAACGGGATGAAACACTTGAGTTCGCCCATGAGGGTGAAGCCGATGGCAAGCATGACGGCAATGGTGATGAGAAGGGCGTTCGCAAACATTGTCGGGGTTCCCTTGAGATAAGCTTGGGCAGTGCCTTAGTGTAGGCACCCTGGCATTACAAGGATTTCGTGGACAACAACCAATGTTCGAAGAACAGCGAACCAGACTGCTGAATGCTCTTGATGTAGCACATGAGAAGTACTACCTAGCCGAAGTATTTGGCGGGCCGAGTCTGCATTTCCATCTCAAGAGTCTTGAAGCCGCCCGCGCCCAGGACTTCGAGCGTTTCGCGGAATACGTTTATGCTGTGTTGCCTTCGTGGGGAATGCATCGGATGGGTGGCGGGCCGAAAATGCGTGAGTTTTCTGAATTTCATTCCTCATTGAAGGCTGTATGGGCGATGGCGTTGCAACTTCAGGAAAAGACGCCGACCGACCTCGGCGCGTCCGATTGGGCCAGCCTAAGAGCGGTCTTCTGCGGAATTCGCTGCATGGCTAGCGGCACGTCGCTTGTTGGGAACTCAAAAGTCATTGCCCACTTGCTTCCGAAGCTTGTTCCACCGGTGGATCGGGAATACACGCTAAATTTTCTGTTCCGTCACAGCCAAATCAAGAACGGAATCGAAGTCGAATGGGGCAAGCTGGTGCAAATTCTCGAAGGTTTCTTTTATCCGGTTGCTCAGTCGTCGCTATTTCAATCGAAGGCCGAAGAATGGTTAAGGCACGGCGACCGTTTCAAATGGGATACCTCTGCCCTGAAGATCGTGGACAACCTAGTGATAGGGCTTTCCAAAATAGAACGCGCCGAACAAATGGCCACAGACACAAAGCGGCAAGCAATGCCCTCCTGAGTTCTCTGCTCACTTGAAGGCTTCGTCTTCGCGGAAATATGAGATGGCCAGACCTAGCGGATTTATGGGGATGAGTTCGTTCGGGACGTTGGTCTTGAAAACGAAAACGAAATTAGCCGTATAAAGTGTGCGCTTCAGCTCGCTTCGGTCGGCAGGCGAGTAGTACACCATATAGAAGTCCACGCGGGCCTTGTAAGGTGGGTTCTGCATCCCCTCAAGCGCGACATTCTTTACCTCGATGTCGATCTCAGGCTTTGAAGGGTCGATCAGAAAACTCTTGATGACATCACTTTTCTTGTAGGCGTCGATGATGTCGGTCGCCAGCTTTCCGTCGAGAAAATAGAGCGATTTCGAGAAGTCGTCGTTGATGGTGTAGCGGTTGCGCCGGTAGTAGAGCTGGCAAAACTGCGAAAGGAAGTATTTCGCCTCAACGTCTTGAGGCTTGTACTCGAAGTTACTATAGGCGAGAGCCTCGGCCCGGCCCAACTGGTCAATGCGGATCACGAGAGGACGAAAGTTCTGGAACGTGCGGATCGTCCGCAGATCAATGAGCCCCAAGCCAAGTGCTACGAGCGAAAGGAGGACTAAGGCAATCTTGAGGTAAGTGTTCGTGACCATAGTGTCTCCGTACTGCTCCAAATAGCACCGTTTCGCGTCGTGAAAACTGAGGTCGTTATTCATGGCAGAAGGCCCCCAAAGATGCTGGCGGAAGAGCCGCCGGAACTACCGCTAAAGATGTGATTCGTAAGTGCGGGTATTTTCAGGAGCGCATAAATCGCGGCCAAGAAAGTGATGAACAGGACCGGAAACCATCCGATGAGTTGCGAGGTCGAAACCGTCCCTGCCGGACCGAGCCGAAGGACTCCGACGATCAGGTTTGCAATTACGAAGACAACGGCTGCCGCGATTACCTGATAAAAGGCATATTGGATGAAACACTTAAACCAACCCCAGAACAGCCATTCGAGCTTGGGCACGATTAAAATGGAATGAAGATTGGCCCGACTAAGACGCAGACCGCAGTTGCGATGAATCCGAATGCGATCACTACAATGGCAATGGCCTGAGCTGCGGCGAGCAGGATGATGACGACGACGTAGATCGCCGTCCCGAGAATGTCCCCGAAGGTAGGCGAGTTGAGGCGGCTTTCAAAGTCGCTCACTCCATCAACGACAACCTGCAATTGTTGTTGTGTAATCCGGTTGGCCAGAAACTGAGACTCATCGGTGATGAGGTTGTGAAAACTCGTGCCGATGCCGGGGATCGGGTTGCTGTAGTAGTTGACCATCCCGAAACCGAAGCTGATGGTGAGTATGAGACTCGCGAAGTTGTCGAAGTGGAGGAAGTGTCTCCCACTGGCCGCCGAGAGCGCGGACTTCACGCCATACCAGGCGACGAGGATCGTGGCGAACATGCGGAAGAGGTTTTGGCCCATCGCGTCGAAGAAGCAGAGATTCTGCGTAAGCAGGTTGTTGATCGCCTGATAGATGAACTGCAGAAAGTCAGTTTGCATCGGGCTTGCTCCTTCGACACGACGGGGAATGGAAGCGGGGCTCTCGACTACGGCATGCGGAAGTTCTGGAGCGAATTGCTCAACGTGCCAGAGACCTGTGCCATGTTGCCGGCCAGAGTCGCTTGGCGGGTGATGTCGGCGTTGATGGAGTTGGCGGTCGCTTCACGCTGCTGTTTTGCGGCGATGACGTTTTGCTCCAAGAGGGAAAGCAACAGCTTGTTTGAGTCCTGAAGCGTACGCAAGGTGAGCACATTGGTGGCGTTGATTTTGTTGAGGACAGAGACTTCGGTGTTCAGGTAGAGATCGCCTGAAAGCGAATCCTGTTCAAGGTTGGTGATCTGATTCTGAATCATCTGTGCGTTGTCGCGGATCGCCCCGATGGTGGCCATCGCGGTGACATTCGAGCCGTCCGAAAGCTCGACGGAGGCGTACTGAGACTTGACCCGGCTGAGCTCGTCGGGCGTCATTCCAGAGAGGAATTGACCGTTGAATTGGAGAAGTGGAGTGGTCGCCTGTTGATAGCCGGTGTTGACGCTGCCCGCGAGACCAGAGTTCATGCCATTGACCCACATTCCGGTGTTGCCGTACGTGTTCGGCGCAACGACGTTCCGCCACTGCGAGAATTGCGCACGATAGCGCGCAGGCATGTTCTGAAGGTTTCTGGACATCTGGAGGGCCAGGTTGTACTGCTGCACGATTTGGGCATAGGTCTGCCGGAGTTGGGCGAACTGCTGCACGAGTTGGTTGTAGCGAAGGACGGCGTTGGCGTAGTTCGTGGGATCGTAGACGATCCCGCCAAATTGTGCAGATGCCGTACCAACGCACAAACCCAAGACAACCAGGGCACCAAGAATTTTCCCTTTCATGTTGCGTTCCTTTCTTCTAAAGTAGAGTCACAAAAATGCTGCTGTTTTTACCTCTTACAATGAAACCGTTCGCCAGCCTCTCTTCTCTCGGGGATCACGGTGGCGAATGGTGTGCGGTTTGTTTGGGCTACGACTCCCCAGGAAACCCTCTGGTAGCGATTAACCCGACAGATCAGATCGGTAGCAAGCGGCCCCGCGAGGTCCACACTGACCTGTACGGCGTACCGTTTGGGGATCTCCGCGCCCACCTGTCGTGTCTGGACCGCAGACCTGAGTTCACTCAGATACCGAATACGATTTCGAAATACTTGCAGTCGGCTTCGCGGATGACCTCCGAGCAGCTGGATAAAGCAGGAAAAACTTTTCACGAGCAGGGTTTGTATGCGCTATCGGCGGCGCTTAAGGACGTTCTCATTCACAGGTCTTCGGGATTAAGCGAGCCTAGTGCAGCGTCCCAGGTCGTCGAACGCAGAGTAGCTTCGCTTGCGGGCGTCCGAAATAACGGACGGATGGTTCCGCCTATATCACCCTCCGAGAATAGAGATCGAGCCGGCGTCCTGTTGCATCTTGCTAATTGGTACGCCAACTTCGGAGTGCGCAGAAGGGCTGTGGAGTTGCTCCGGCACGTTGAAGACCTTCGGGGCCGAATGACCTCTAGAGCACGCCAAGCCATCGAATCTAACTATCGGATGCGGGTTGCTCAGATACGACGGTCGGTCGATGCTGCTGGAAGAGCCATTGAGACTGCGAATACAGACTCCTACATGATGAAGACTGCTTACGTGCTTGCCGGTCATATTCTCACGCCGGAGAAGCCAACGCGCGCGCGAACGTATTTTGAGTCGATCCTCGCCGAGGGTCAGGATTCATCGTGGTTGTACAGGGCGGAAAGCTTATTCGGTATTGCATCGTTGATGCTCCGAAGCAGGGAGTCGCTAAACAACGCGTACAAATGTTTGTCACTGGCTCAGTACATTTATGGTGCCCTGGGTCTCCAAGGAACACCTCACCCAGAGACTCACGAACGATTGACCAACGATGATGTTACTCCCAGGGCTGTGCTGGAATACGATCCCCAAATTGCGACCTTGACTAAGGGCGAACGCTTAGGATTGAGACAGGCGGCGATTCTCTACTCTGGTGTTCAAACTGAACTCCTCAGTGCGGTGGTGTCCCTGGTGCCCACTAACCAGCGACGGCCAGTAGACACGTCATATTTTGCCAAGCGCACAAGGGTATTAGTTCTCGGGTCATACGCAGTCAAGGAGATGAAAACGCTCGGAAAAATCAGAAAATACATTGCTCATCTTGGATACCAAGCCGTTATCGTCAAGGACGAGCTAGATAATCCCGAAGAGACGAACGAAGAAAAGGTTAGGCGTCTGGCAGCGGCCTGTCGGTTTGTGATGATCGAGCATTCTAGCCCTGCCGGGCAAATAGATGAGCTAAAGATGCTTGCTCCAGACCGGTACGTCGTTGCTGTCTTGCATCGTAAGGGGATTCAGGCAACCTGGATGCAGGCGGACTATGACATCGGTTACGAGTTTGTCCGATCTTTCCCGTACAACAGCCAAGAGGTGAACGTTGCTGTCGAACAGGCGTGCGAATGGGCCGAGAAATCACTGGCCAGCAAGGAACAACGATTGCGTGATAGGTATCCATGGCGGTCGAACGTGGACCCGTGCATGCCGTTTTAGATATCTGCGGCCACTCGGTGGTTTGCGTAAGCGGGTACCGCGAGGTCGCCGGAAAGATAAATCTTCACGCGGTGGCCTTCGCGGATCGTGACGGTCGGTAGAATGTTCAGGAATTTATCGAGGATACGTTGCGAGGTCTGCCCCAGACTCTGGCCGACACTTGCCTGAATGCTTTGAGTGCCGGATTGAGTAAGCAGTCCGCCTGAGCCTCCCTCGGCGACGCCGCCGATTGCGCCGACAGCAAGCGAAGCTCCGAAGATTTTCAGGTAGTGGTTGTTGACCTGATCGCGGAGCCCTGTGTCTCCGATCTGATTCATCCCTTTGAACTGGTCGAGGCTCACGGAATAACCGTCTGGCATGATGAGCCGGTGAAACGCGACGGCGAGTCGCGTCTGGCCGAAGGTGTCCACACGCTTTGCTTCTCCGAAAACCTTCGCGCCGGAAGGAATCAAGAGGTGCTGGCGGTCGTGCGAGTAGATGTCGTTGGTGACGAGGCATTCGATGGGGCCCGTAAATTGGCCGTCGAGTCGATTCAAGAGCACGGTTTCAAGGACCGTACCTTCAAATATGACGTAGTTCTTTCCATCTGCGTCGTTGAGCGCAGACGGATTTGATAAAGTCTGCTTCGAGGAACTCTCAGAAGCTTTCCTCTCTGCCTCTTCGGCTGTGGTTGTCCCCGCTTTCAGCGTGCTTGTTGAAGCGGGCGCTAATGGCGCGAACGGTTGCGGCGCTGGCGGAAGCCCCTGGAGGATCTGAGCGAGTTGCTGGTCAAAGGTCGGTTGCTGTGGTTGGGGACTCTGCAAACCCAACGGGTTATTCATGGGAGCCGATTCGGGATGGGGCGAGTCCTTCCTATAGCTCAAGGCGATATTTGAGGAAAACAGGGAGAGATAAGCTCTCTTCCGGCGCTCCTCTCGAATCGGGTCCGATACGGCATCCGTGCCCGATTGCGGATTGGAAACCTGGGCCGGGGAAGAGGTTTGGTTCTCCGATGCGAGCGCATTGAAGAGTTTATTCTGCTGATTAATTGCCGCCTGCTGCTCACGCTGCAATTCTTGAATCCGGCTCTGAATCTCGGCGATCTTCGCTTGATTGACTTCGAGTGGAGCTGGATTTTGGATCGTTGGCGTTCCTGACTTCGGTGCGGTTTGGGCTTTCTTCCCGCCCGTGAGCCACATAATGATGACCATGAGGACAGCAAGGGCGAGCATGACCCATGCTTGAATGTTCTTCGGCATGAGGCCGGGCGGTTTCGGTGCTTTGTCCTGAATCGGCTGAGCGGCTGGCGAAGTGACTGTTTCGGTCATGTTGTTCCTCTCATTCGGCGGGAATCGTTCTGCGGGCGTGCTTGCTTACTGTTGACGCGAAAAGGCGAGCTTCTTCTTGCCGATGGCGAGATACCCGCTGTCCACAATCTTGGGAACGATATAGACGGCGTTCACGAGATCGAAGTTGATGAAGTTCGGCTTGCCGTCTTTTACTTCGTAGATCGCTGGCTTCTCCGAAGCGGCGCATTTGATGTACGTGAACGCATCGTCGTGGTAGATCGCGGAGACGAGAAACGGTTGTCCCGTGCCCTTCGATTCGAAGTGGTAATCGAACTGGAGCTTGCTCGCGTACTCGGAGCGGAATTTCTGAATCTGCTGCTGAGCCGTAGCCTGGGCTGACTGAACCTGAGCATTGGTCTGATCGCGGATGGTCTGAATCTCTCGCTTGTACGCTTCCGTTTCGCTGGCCGAAACGTAGCCTTGGCCGAAAGCGCTCCCACCGATGCCGGATTGCTCCTTTGGCTCGATGAAGATTTTCAGGTCAGGCTCGGCGTTCGGCTCTTTGCTGATCTCGGTAAGCAGGAACGAATAGACGCGGCCGCTGGCTGTGATGAGATTCAGATTGCTACGAATGCCGGCCTGCGCCGGGTGGACGTAGCACAGATTGTGCGCGCCGTTGACAATCCAAAATTCCTTGTCGCCGGTAGTGAAGTCGAGAATCTCTTCCTTCTCGGGCAGGACGATGAGCGTCGAGAAGCGCAGCTTCGCTTTGACGGAAACGATGTCGTTCTGCGCGTACTTAACGACGCGAGCGGAGTCAGTGGCCGCATGCGTCGGGAATTGCCCGAAGGCGAAGATGGGGAGTAGGGCCAGGGTTACAAACCCGAGCACACCCCGCTTCGGAGAGACGGATGTAACTTTCATTCTTGTGCTCCTTTCCAGAGGATTGAGATTCTTAGTGCGCTGCAATTCCGTGGGTGAAACTGCCCCAAATCTGAGCGCTGTATGGGAGTTAATACCCACGTGCAGCGCCTGATCAGTCGGGGTAAAATAAAGACGATATTCGCCCTTTAGATGGTCAGCTCTCGGGCTCTAAAGATGAGCTGATACAGGTCCTCTCAGAACCTGTCCTGCGGGAGAGATGTGTCTGAAGCCAAATCTCAGTCTCGACGATTTCCACCGAAAGAAGTTCACCTGGGGCAGTTAACGCAACAACTCCTGGTCGGTGCAAAATGGGAAGGTGCTGATGAGTTTCCCGCATGGCAGGTGTGGGCAGACGACGTTGAAAAAGTTCTCAGCTTTCTACAACGAGAAAGACGCCTCGAAGCATTCTTCTCAATCGCTAAGAGCGTTCAGACGCCCCAACACCGAGATGCATGTCTTGCCGAAGCCAGAGGAGCCTTCCATCTAAACCGGAATGGCTTTCGAATTGTCCAATGGGAGCCTCCCGGCGAAGGCCATACCAAAGGTGAGGTGTTGGCGTCCTTGCCAGACTCGCCAGAGATTTTCGTTGAGGTGAAACAGCCCGGATGGCAAGGAGAATACCTGCCTCGGCGTATTGCGGAGCGGCAGAAACTCTCTGCAGAGGATCGGAAGCTACGCTTCGCCCGTACAACACAGGATAAGTACCTTGGCATCGAAGGCGGCGCGGTTGGGTCACATCTCATGGCCTTGGACGTGGTTAGACGGAATGCCCTTCCGAAACTCACTGACCGATATCCAAACTTAGTTATTGTCATCGATGATCTGAAGACTACGCCTGTCGGATTGCCAAGTCTGACTACCTTCGTTGAGCGCGAGTTTTCCAGTCCCGATCACGACCCTGACGACCCCGATGACGTTTTCGCTTACGAGCGTTTGGGCGGCCTGCTGTTTCTTCAGCCGGAAGCAGAAGGCGACCAGTCTGTAGAGTATCGCGCTGATTTTGTGCAGAATCCGAACGCCATACCCACGTGCGCTTTGCCGCCCGTTGCAAGCTCTCTTTTTGTGCAGATGCGGGAGCAGAGTCGGCTGCTCCGTGAACAACAATTTGCAGGTCGCCCCTCACTGTTTGACATCCTCAGATCGCGCGACAAAACACAAGGGCCACCATGGGACGCCTTCTGATAACCCTGTGATCGAAGGACGAGCTAAACTACTAGCGACATTTTGATGAAAAGTGGTCTTTCTGTTCATTGGACAAACTGACGATCCACAGCACAACAAGCGTGGCAAAAGCAGCTATGAGAATCACTAGGATTGGTAGCCAAGAAGCAAAAGACAGACAATCGGCCTGCGACCAATAGAGCAGGCTCGCGACTCCGTAATGGACGAACAAGTACGAGCACGCCAGTGGAGCGAGAGCGCAAACCAGAACAACGAGAATCATGGGCGGCTCCTCGCTAAGATTTCGAGGCCTTTTTCGAACCCATACGCTTCGAAAGCGTCTCGCCGCTTCTGGTTGTCAAATGGATCGTTGGTGTAGAGCCAGTAGCTCCTCGCATCCACTTCGAGGTTGGCTACTTTGGCCAACTCGGGTGTTTTAATGAGGAGCTGCTGCTTGGGCCGGAGAGTCGAGATGAGCTCGATTTCTTTTTCGTTGAGATTGAACTGGCGGCGGTACAGTTCCCGGTCCATGTCCGGGTTTGCAAGGAAGATTTTCGTCGGGCAGCTTTCTATGATGATGTGGAGGATTTCCGACTTTCGCACTTCGTCGAGCGATTGCGTCGAGAGGATCATCGCGGCGTTCTGTTTACGCCAGGTCTTGAGCGCCTCGATGATGTAGCTCTTGATGGCCGGGTTTTTCAGAAACAACCAAGCCTCGTCGATGAAGAATGCCTTGAACGTGTGGCTGATCTTCGGATTGCAGATGGAGGCGTTGGCCCGATGAAGGATGTAGAAGAGCAACGGCTCCAGCACTTCTGGGTATTGGTTCATTCCTTGAAAATCGAAGCATTGAAAACGGGAGAATGTGATCGTGTCCTCGGCGTTGTCAAAGACGAAATCGAACCGCCCGCCCGTGGTCCACTTGGCGAGTCGGTCGGCGAGGCGGCGGTCAAGCGTATTCGACAGGACGGTGAGCGTCCGAAGTGCTGGCTCGATTTCGTAAAGGTTCTCGATCTGATGATAGAGGTCGCGCTCCTCGGCGGGCGTCAGCTCCAGTGGCGAGGAGCCCTGAATCAGGACTTTGAGAAAGAGACCGAGAAAGTCGAGATTCTCTTTCGTCGGTGGAACCGAGAACGGGTTGATCTTGAAGCCGGGTGAATTAAGGCCTACGCGGACATACGTGCCGCCAAAGAGCCGTGTGAGGCTGTCGAAGCTGCCGCCCAAATCGAAGATGAATGTGTACGGGTCGTATTTCTGCATGTTCGTGATGAGGAAGTTCAAGAGGAACGATTTGCCTGATCCCGTGCGGCCAAGAATCATCGTATGGGCCACGTCACGGTGATGAAGGTTTAGGAAGTAGGGCGTGTTGTGGTTCGTTTCGAGGACCGCGAGATACTCCTGCCTCAAGTGCCGGTTCTCGGGCTCGCCACAATGAAGCGTGAAGAGAAATGAGAAGTCGGCGTAGTTTGTGTTGAGTAGATACATCGTGCGGAGATTGAAAGCGTAGCCCCCTGGCACGCTCGCCAAAAACGCATTCAAGAGGTTATATCGTTCCTCGTAGAGCTGAGCGTCGTGAACGCTGAAGACCTTGTAGAAGTCAGCGCAAGCGGTGTCCAGTATTGCGGGATCGTGGTCATAAATGACGACACTAAGTGAGAACTGTCCGAAATAGTTGCCTTCGATTTCGAGTTCCTTGATGCTTGCCCCTAGTTCGCGGACCTGGGCTTCCTTCGAGTCGTCCACGAGAACGTCCGTTGGTGGCGCATCCGAGACGTTGAGATGGCTCATTAAGGACCGTTTAGTGTTATGGAAGTGGCGACGCTTCGACTGAATCGTCTTGCGCGCCTTGCCAGAATCTTCCTTCTTCCATTCCGTGACGATGTGGAAGTTAGCCTGCACTTCGAGAAGATTTTTGAAGATGAGTGGAAAGCTCTGAGCCGAAGGTTCTTTGAGAGTCAAAACCTTAACGTAGTAGTCGTCGAGCCTCAAATGGCCGCGATGGCATTCCAAGTGCGATTCGCAAAGGTAGTAGTCCAGAAAAGTGTCGTGCTTGAGCCGTGCGAGTTGGAGTTTGTGGGGCGCGAAATTCAACGTTCGCTTAAGAACACGGAAAGTGTCCTGCTTGCCGAGGAGTTCGACCTGAACGAAATCACTAATTTGGAGGATGAAGCTCTTCACTTTTTGATGGAGAGCTGCCAATGCCTTCAAAGTCCAACTGCGACTTGCCGTAGCGCTTTTCCACAACCGCCAGTTTGCGTTCCAGAATCGCGCTTAGAAAGTTGCCGTCACCACAAGCAGGCTCAAGGAAACGGGAGTCGATTCGTTCCGTTTCCTGCTTCACTAGATCGAGCATGGCATTGACCTCGCGTTGCCCAGTCAACACCTCGCCATGATCCGAGACTCTTTTCTTCGTTCTGACCTGCGCAGCTTGCATTGGTGTCCTATACGTTCAGATACGTTCAGAATCTCCAAAACCTGCTGATCCCGGCCATCGGTTCAGATCTCAGAATCCAAGCACGACTGCGCAATCCCAAGCCATCCGAAGGCAGACCAACCGCGCGATTGTACTACCTCAGTGATGATACGGCAGCAACGACTGCCTCGCGCCAGATGTACTGCTGCGGTGCTTGTCCCGATGCATTATCTCGTGCACGATCTCGTGCGCCTGCCCGCCTTAGGCGGGCAGCGCGGATGAATCATCCGCGCCGATGGCGTTGAGAATTTGAGTTGCGGTTTGCTGGATATATTCGAGGCTCTCGGCGAGAAGTATCGCGTCGCCGCCGTACAGACCGATATAGTCCTGGGCGGCAGTGCCGGTGTCCAAGCCAATTGCGCTGCAAACAACAAATGCGACGGCCTCAGCTTCGGTTTCGCGGACTCGCTTTGATGTGCTATTGCGGCGGTCGCCTCGATGCATCATCTCGTGCGCGATCTCATGCGCTAGAGTCGCAAACTCTTCAGCTGCAGACTGGCCGGGCAGCAACGTGATTTTGCCGCCTGCTGAAGTGCCACGTGCCGGCGCGATGTCCTGCGAGTATTCGAGAGCGATACACTGTTCGGTGACGAATTTCGCGAGGCGCTCACGATAGTCGGAAGGATCGCCATTGACACTGCCGATTTCGGGCAGTGCTTGCCCGTCCGTCTGACTGACATCTTATCTCGGGAATCCGGGGTTTTCAACGACAGTACCTGCCCCTTGTTCTCGCTTGTTCCGACCGACACTGGTTCTATCGGCCCGACATGCTGGACAATAACAAATTGCTAGGATGTGCTTTGCATTGCTCGAGAGAGGTAAATTTTAAAGTTGGCTTTCAACGGCAATCGAATATAATCGCGTCTCCACGAGGCACATGTGTCTCAAGATCACGTCGATCATCTTATAGAGCTCCTCGCGCGCGATTATTTCGCCCGGCTCGCGGCAGCTAGAACAAAGTATATTGACAACCCTAAGACTGCGGGCAATCAGGCTCAAAAGGAGTGGATCGCAGATATTGCTGCCCGTGGCGGCACCAGAATCAAGACAAATCCGCGCACAGGTGTGGACACCGGACGCGGTGGTCAAAGCCAATTCGATGTACTCGTGAATCTTGCGGGACTTGATGTATATCTTGAGGTACAGGCGCCTGGGGTCGACAAGGGATACAAACTCGTGCAAGCTCAGGGGCAACTTGTTGGCTTTGCGCACGTTAGCGCTGGGGCGGGAGTTCCGGCTCGCTATTACAAGATTGTGGGGCAGACTCGGAGAATCTACTGTTGGTCGTCAAGGGGTCGAGCTCATGGCGCCCTTACCACGGCTGACTACGAGCCACAACAGACGCTCTATTTTTGAGGACGCAGCTCGACAAGGAACTTCCCCGTCGGTGTCTTCGGTGCGAAACCAAATTAGGTATGCTTTACTTAGCGCAGATTCGCAGCCTAGGAGGACAGAATGCCTACCAACAGGACTGACGATTGGTACACCCTGCCAGTCAATTTCGCTCGTATGGAATCCCGGGGATCTACTGTCGGCCTTCGTCCGGAAATCACGAATAAACTGGTGATTATCCGGGAGGTATTCCAACGATACGCCGGAGGCCCGAAGTATCAAATAAACATCAGAGCAGGCCAGGAATGGAATCCCAAGCACGGCTTGTTCTCGCTTCACCACACAGGGTTTGCTGTGGATATACGCACTAATGATCTTCCTGGCGGAGGGATCGGGCACGCTGCTCAACAGATAGCTGAAGAGCTAAAGCGCCGTCTTGGCGACCAGTATTTCGTACTACTGCACAGGCCCCCAGATCCTCCCCACATCCATGTGCAGTTTAGTCGCGGCATACGTATGTCAAGCCCTGGCGACTGGCCGAACCCGAACTCGACGCGTGGCATCGGTTAGCATCACTTAGGTCCGCTTGCGAGATGGACGCTTTTCTTGAGCGCACAAGTGCGCAGCGCGTATCGTTGATATTGGGTTCCCTAAGGTCAAGTCTTCTTCCAGGAACTTCACGTATATCGGACCTTCAGGTGCGCGGGTGAAACAACCTGAGAGATGATGGTTATTCACAAACCGCGTCGATCGCTGCGGCGACATCGGTATCGAGTTCATTGGCGCGGCGCAACGCGGTACTGATGCGCACGATTTCTATCTCCCGTGCTGCAATCTGACCTGCCGGTTCGCTCCTGTTCCTTGCCGAGGTCAGTTCTCGCTCGTGACTGGCCAACATTCTTCGAAAGATGGGGACCGCGCTCTTTTTCGGTTGTGCATGACTGCATCCCAGGCAGACGAGTCCTCGAGGACAGTGCTCGCCTGTCGGAAGTGCACAAAGATGGGTTCCCATATCGCGCATGCTGCAGCTAGCGGCGAACGCGTCCCACTCTTGCCGAGTTGGCTTCTTAGCGCTCTCTTCCCCATGGAAGGCACTGTATACGCCACGCATGGCTTTGCGATATTCCTCGATCATTTTTCGCGGGTACAGCTTGGCGTACACCATGACAGTGTCCATCGTAGCGTGTCCGAGAAGGGCTTGGATCACGTGCACTGGAGTATCGTTGTTGAGATGTTCTGAAGCGAAGACGCGGCGGCAGTCGTGCGGAACGACGACAAGCCTCGAACCGTCCGCTCTCTTCAACTCGCTTCTGATCGACAGTGTTTGTATTCGACTCCGGATTGTTTGGATCCCAAGGGGGCTGGGGTGTCTTATGCCTTGCAGCAGATACGGTGCTCGCGGGCGAGGCTTTCTTTGCCGGGGGTCCCAGTGGTCACAAGGAGGTACAGACTCAGTTCCGTAGAAGCTTTTGACGTGGCGAATGATTTCGGCTAGCACACGTCCGAGACCATCCCGATGGGCACGACACGGGCTCGATCATATTTGGACGGCTTCACGTGGAGCATGTAATACAGCCTCCCATCCGGCATGCAGCGCTTGAGGATGTCGAACGTCGTGAGCTCGCTGGCTTCTTCGATTCGAAGACCGCTTTGCACCAGCAACTCCAGTAGTGCCCAGTCCCAGAACGTATCCACTTCAGCTGTTCTTGCTCGTGGATCGGTGGGCGAATCCTCAAGCGCATTGCGGGCATCCTGCCACCGACGGAACGCGAAGGCTCGTAGATTGGGCATCTCGCGCTCAAGATCAAGAATTCTAGCTGTCATGCGACTCATCTGCTGTCTTCGAGCTTTTTCGAACCCGATGCCACGCAAGTCGTTCCGCTGCAGAGGGACGACACACGGTGCAAGCCGTTTGAAGGGCGAGTCTGCCTCTGTCGCCCACGAACAGATGTCAGCCAAAAAGGTTCGGATGTGTAGTAACCAAGCGTGCGCCGTGATCCGAATATCGTCTTTTGGGCCTCCTCGTTGGGCCTGGCGGGCCCGTTCAAGCGCGTGCGGGATGAAGGCACGTGCATGCGCCGGGAGAACAGCGGCGCATGTTTTGACTTCGGGAAAGGATTCATAAATGAAGCGCCAAAAGTGAGCGAGCGCAATAGCCTTGTGCCGAAGGCTGACGTAGGTATCGCTTATGCGCGTGGAATAGGTCTCCAAGTAGAGAGTGGTAACAGCTCGGAAGCGCTCCGGAACGTTGGCGATTTTTAGCATCTGGTCCGGGCTAAGGCGCTCAAGGCGGCTTTTTCGAGTGACGCCTCGCTTCGGTGTGCGATTGAACACGCCGAGGGAGCAAAGAGCACGGTCGAGTGTGTCCACACCCCTTGCATCAGCGGGGATGTTGCTCAGGTCCGCATCCGTTATTTCTTTCAGGGAGTTGTATCGGTGCGTCAACAAGATGCGCAACCCATTCCTGATAGCCTTGATCCTGGAGATGTCGGCAACCCAGGAAAGTTCATTCACGGCATTTCTGAGCAGTTCATATTGCAGGAAGAGCGGGTCAGTCTCAGATAGCCGGACGATCCATTTCATGAGATGCACATGACAGGTCCACTCCCAACTCGGAACTACGAGCCTGGCCATAACAATTACCCGCACACCCCAAGTCCATCGGTGCTCCGGCGAGCGGCGACTCTCATTGGCCAGCCAGCCGGGCCAGACTTGCTTTTCGAAGTAAAGCCACCTGGCCTGGAGAGTTTTTCCCCGACAGCCGTCAAGCACACCAACCAATTCCTCACAGGATCGATTTAGCCGACATTTATCATTTGCTGTGAATCGCAGGACAGCGATGGCTGCCCTCAGTTGTCTGAGCAAGCTACTTCCGTCATAAACCGGGAAGACCGCCGTGCGAATTACTTGTTCATTTGATTTCGGTTTGTCGGCGTAGGCCATTCGGTTCCTCCTGCGTTCCGTGAGGTTGTGTCGAGGCTTTTTCAAGTTCTTCGAGGGTGACTGCGTCGTAAGGAAAGGCGTGGGCCTCTTGATGAATCGCAGATACCAGGGAAGCCGGGGCTGCAGTTCTCTCGAAATTCCTCTTAACAGCCGCTACGGCTTTCACCATCGCGGCGTGATCAACATGCATGTACAGGTCGGCCGTTGTTGAGATTTGGGCGTGACCGAGGATATCCTGAGCCACTTTCAGATTTCCTGTTACTTCGAGCACGCCCTGGGCGAGGGCGTGACGGAACATGTGGGCGTGAACCCGGACTCCAACCTTCCGGCTGATGTAGCGCAAGGAAGATTCAAAGGCGAGATAAGACAACGGCGCACCTTTCCCTCTTCGAAGAGCGAGCCACAAGGCATGCGTGCCGCTACCAGCCTTTCGCTCTTCCGCGAGATAGCGTTGAAGCAAAGGCCAGAAGTCGTCGGTGACGGGCACGCGGTGCTCGTCACGTGCGCCTTTGAGGCGCACCGTAATCGTTCTTCGTCGCTCATCAACATCCGCAAGCGTCATACCCAAGATGCCATGTCGTCCGACAACGTCGTCCCAATTACCGATGCGCTGTCCGGTACGGACGAGAAGCGTCAAGATCGCTCGGTCACGCCATGAAGCGGCGGCTGCCATCAACTGCTGCGCAGTGTCGGCTTCGAGAGATTTTGGTGTTTTTCGAGGCACTCTTCGCCGGAACTCGCATGTTCGCTCGCGACGAGGGGCATCCCGACCCACCATGCCGTGACGGTGAGTTTGGGTCGGCATCGAAACGGGATTATTGCGGTTGTGCCAGGTTCTATCTCGGAGGTCTTCATCCTGGCGAATCCGAAAATCAAAGTAGGAAGCCAACACACTGAGGCGATGGTTGATCGTTCGCGGCTGACGTTTCTCGTGAGTGTCATGTAATCGTGGCGACATGAGAGGACGATGCGGGGAAGCTTGCCCAAAGGCCGCGATGTATTTCCCCACGACATGGCGAGTCACATCATCTGCGCTTATTTTCGATTCCAATAGCCATGTGAAAAAGTGAGCGAGACCCGTTGCGTAGGAGCGCAGCGTGTAGGCGGAACGGCCACAGGTCGCCAGATAAGTGAGGAATTCATTGATCGCAGTGGCCGGTGAACCGTCAGGAGCAAGAACCTGAAAGCAGGGCTGACCACCGTTACGTTTTTCAACTGTGAAAATTGGCATGCCAGATGTTGCCACGGTGGATTCGATGGTCCAAAGAGTGGGCGACGGCTAACTCCAGTCGGGCTACGCCCTCCTTCCGTTAGCCGTCAAACAAGCCCCACCTCGCTCGATACTCGCTGGCCGGCTCCTTCGACGTTGATTCTCGGAAATCCCGAGATAATCCATCGAACACGTAAGCTGCGCGGAATCCGACAGCCGTTGACGATTCGTCGGGTTCGATTTGTTCGCTATTCTCGGTTTTCCTGCGAATTATCGGCGCGAGAATCAGAATGCCTTTCTCGCCCTTCTTCACGAAGCGGCCCAGCTTGTTCCAAGCGTGAAAGCCCGCGACCTGCATCGCGTTCGGCTTCTGCGAAGCGATGAGCATGACGTTGTGCCACGAATAGCGCCGGAAACGCGCCATAGCAGCGAGATACTCCTTCAACTTCTCACTGTGGCCCCTTTCCAGGGCTTGGCTAAGCTCCTCGATTGCCTTGCTGGCGACTTGCTTTGCTTGCTCGACTTTCATGTTTGTCCTCCTGTTTCGGGGAGCTATTGCTCCCTTCACAGGAAGCCGGGGGAGCAATACCGAAACGGGAGACAAAAGCGGAGAGGTGGCTGCGTCCAGGTCGGAACGAGTAGCAGGCCAAATGACACCGGGTTTTGGTGGCGCGAGGCGTGCTAGTGAAGACCGTCGCCGTGATGAATTACACGCCGGGACGGAGACGGCTCGGAGCGGTCAAAGAGGAGAGCAAGCGGAGTCGCAAGCTAAGACAGAGACAGCTCTATTCGGCGTGAGAATTAGACCTGGCTTTGTAGGACTGCGTAAAAGCGGAAGCGGATGATTCTTCAACTGCACGGAAGACGCTGGCGTCGATTCCATCCTTTACTATTGACGCTGCGCCTGCCGGTAACTTCCGTTGCTCTCGGGTGAACACATCTCGCCATCCGTTAGAATGCAGAATTGAAGCAGGCACATGCAGCCCAATTGCCTCTAGATCGGCGCACAGCTCTCTTGCGACGGCGCTTTGCACATCCAGACACAACTCCAGGAGATCTTGCTCCAAACCCTCAATCGCATCCCAAACTGCGTTCTCCTCAAAGCCGAGCTCAAAGAGCCTGTCACGGAGCAACCCTCCGAAGCCGTCCTTGTGATTGGCAATCGACGGAGCGCGATGGAAAGCTCCGAACCACTTTCGGGATTGGATAACGGACTCAGGGATTTCGATTCCAGCGTGGTCCAAATATTGCCGAAGCGCAGTCGCCGTTCTCGCTCGGACGTTGAAAACAATCTGCACAAGGACCCACTCCAACGCACCGAGTGCTTGCTTTCACTGACTCAAAAAGGTTCTCGTCTGCTTGGTCTTTCCATACGTCCGCACACTATGGACCCACTACAGCCTTCAAATCAACAGATGTATCGTCAAAAAGAGCAGCGGCGAGATCAGATTCCTACCTTTGGGGAATCGACGAACACCAATTCCGAGTTCTGTAGCTGTCGCTCACTGACTGGCACCTTCCTGTCACCTGGGATATGCTCCGTGGCAATGCTGACGCAACGCCAATTTCAGGGAGTAATTTCGCATCTTCAAAACTACTTGACACAGGAGAGTATATCTGCTAATGGTCATTAGCGACTCGGACTTGAAGTCAACACCGGAAGCGGCACAGGTTCTTGGGATTCACCATATCACGCTTCAAAGGTATGTGTTGGCCAGGAAGGTGCCAGCCCCAAGGGTGCGAAAGCTGGGCGGAGTTCGTGTTCGGCTGTGGAGCCCCGAAGATATCGAGAATGTTCGCAACGTCCTGCCGAAGATCAGGAATGGCAGAAAGCATAAGAAGAAGGGTTCGAGAAAGAACGCTAAGAAGAATAAGAAAGCTTGAGAAGCGGGACGCGTCGGTGGTGATACACCGGACGCGCCCCTAACCAAAGTCGCCTGGATTAGAGGCAACCGTGGCTGCGATAAAAAATAGCGGGTTACCCATTTGGGCGCAACCCGCGCATCGCCGTTTCGTTTCCATCGCACGGTCGATCCCTCTGCCCGTCGCGCATCCTCCACCGTGGCTCCTGTCAGCTAAATCCGTTTGTCCAGGCACGTCGGTTCTCGACTGCATCGAGGAAGTGTGCCTCGGCGTGCCTAATTAACCTCCGAACTTGCGGTCACTTTGCCGCCGAAAGGATATTTGGTCATGGAGAAAGCACATCTGTATGAAGCACTGTATTTGGTGAACCACGGTATTGACGAAGCCGTTCGGGGAGTTCAGCGCCTGAAGAAATCTCCCAAACTCTTCATGGAGGCCTACCACAAGTCCATGGCTGGCCTCGAACGCCGTCGTTCCATTATCAACCTGCAATTCATGCTCGAAATGCGCACGCTGGAGGAAGACGATGAGTCCCGCTTCGAGGAAGAATTCAACGTCTGGCTCTCCGACGAGCCCCTAACCAACAACGAAATCTGTCAATTAATGCGCGGCGTCGAACGCGAGCGCAAGCTAGAAGGGAAACCGCCGTTGGTGCAGTTTCTCCCCCGGAGCAAGCGCCAGAAGAAAACGCCTAAAAAAACCGAAGGGGTCCACTCCAACCGCAAACTAAATGGTCCGCCGCCGCCCGCTTCGGGTGTCGAGAGCACAGTGGGGGGGGACGCGCATGCCTAAGAAGAAAAAACCAAAACCCGTGATGGTGGAGGGTATTCCGATAAAGCCGATCAGCCCGGCAGAACACAGGCGGCTGGACAGGCGAATCAAGAAGAAGTACGAAAAGCTGCGGCGACGGTACCCGGAGGTTCACGGCAAGAAAGTGGACTGGATTTCGCACTGGCATGAGGAAGGATACCTGTCTTTCAACGTGAGGTTCACAGATGGAAAGAACTTCTCGATCCTATGTAGCCCAACAATCGTCACGAACGTCGTGGATTTCTCAGACATTAGGACGGGCGACTCCGTAATCATTCGTGAGTATTACCGCAGGCGCGACGATTGATAGTCACGGGCTAGCAAATGCCTGACGTATGCGACTGTGGGACTGCCTGCCTTGCTACATCTAGCTCGCTAAACAACTGTTCGACGCGTGCCAATCCGTTTGCTGTGGCATCGGCGAGCTGCCGCTGCATCTGAGTTGGATTGAGGATGAGCAGGCAAGCGAATTGTCAGCAATGTGCCGCTGCTTGAGGTGAATTGCCAGCAAAGCCCTGATTGTCACGGTCGATTTGTGAAACACGTCACCAGAGTGCCTCAACATACGGGCGCATGACGTTTGCAACACGGCAGATCTTGGCGGCGGCCCAGATCTCGTCGATAGAAGCTTTCTTTAAACGCCGACACTCCCTGAGAGCCTCCAGCGCTACGTCCAGGCCGATCTTGTTCCGAAACTTGAAGCAGTCCACGACTGTCTTCGCAGGCGTGTAGACATTGAGCCTGCCGCCGCGAACGCGATATTCCTTCACACCGAAGTTGAGGGCGGGTCCCGACATTCGCACGACTCGGGTCGCCGGGGAGAGTACACGAGGCGTCCATGCTTTGACGTCGATCGCGATCCAGATCTGGTGTGGGACCTGCGTGGTCAGCTCATGAAATCGAAGCGCGGAGAGAAGACAAATTGCGCCACGGGGAACTTTGTAGGCGACTTGCAGGAGCGACAGATCTTCAGAGACAGGTGAGGAAGTTGCTGTGTAAAGACTGCGACCCAGTTTTTTGAGAAGCCCTTTCTGCACTAGACGCGAGAGGTAGTTTCTCGGGACACCCAAAGCAGAAGCATCCTTCGAACGAAGGATTTGTCGCTTCGCGGCGAGAGCGAGAATTCGCTTTGACTTGGATTGCAAGATGCGCCTAAACTGATGTACCAAATCATCGGTACATATAGATAAGTACCATTGATTTGGAACAGAGGCGCTGGAGGGTGTTGTATCATCAAACCCCGCTTACCTGCGATCTCGCGTCCTGCCCGTCGGAAGTATGCGCTCTTGCACGTGAGAGAAAACGCGGTAGGATGACGGTGAAGTTTGGTGAACCCCCTGGGCCCGATCGCCGACTGAGGATCAAATTATGACCCTACACTCCATGTATAAGCGGGATGACAGTCGGACCGTGTACAGAATCCTGGCGGAACAGGCGGTGATTCACCTGGACCATCCGAAGCCGGGAACAGAGGGTAAGATTGTCTTCACGAATCTGGTACGGCTGCTCGAACGCTACCGCTACGACGCGTTCTCCGATGACATGACGCCGGGAATATTGGAAGCACTGCGAACACCGGACGACGCAAAACGGGCCGACTATGGCGTCGTCGGGCGGAAACCCTCTTTGGACGTCGTCCCAGCTCTCGAAACCGCGCACGCCCGCGTATATCAGAAGTTATCGAAGGAAGCCCTCGTAGAAATACTGAAATCCTTGCTCTCGAAAGTCGCTACCGCAACAGTACCGGACGATGCGGACACCAGGCGAGAACTGGCAGACGCGCGGCAGTTTTTTGTGACTCTTTCTGAGGCATTGAAAGAGCACCGTGCATGAAGCCAAAGGAGTTCCTCCTCCAAGAATGCGAGAACGTTCGCAGCACTCTCCGTGACGTGCTGCGGCACGACTATGCCGCTGGAAGTAGTAAAGACTTCTACAACGAGTTCTCTGTGCGGCTGGACTTCCTTGAATCCCTTCTCGACCCGGTGGACCCCGATGACGTGACCTTGCTGCAGACCTTTGCCGACGAGGTGTCGCTCCTCTCGACTTTGGTTCACCACATTGAACGGTCTCATGCCGGTGAGTTTCCGTGGTCTTTTACGGAATACCTGCAAAAGATTGCTATTCCGCTTTGCAAGGAAAACCTTGCCGACAACGAGGGGGAGCCGATTCTTCGCGTGTACGCCGAGGGTGGTCTGTACTCCTACCAAATCAATCTAGAGAACGATCTCTCCGTGCTGAACATCGGTCGCCGGGTCTTCACAATTGTCTTCCCGCGGACGCTCAAACATTACGTTCTTCTCCATGCCATCTTCGGTCATGAAATAGGCCACGCAGCAGGGACCATCCCCAGGCACAAAGCGGAATTGCGAGACAAGGTGCTGGGACCACTGAGAGGGGCGGGGCCGTTGACGAGCGTCTCGCAAGCCACTGTCTGGTTGAAAAGCCCCTCCGCACCTGCTGCCATCCAGGACCTGCGGAATCAATACGGCGATCCTTCATACACAGAGATCAATCGAAATCAGCTGGATTCTTGGTTCCAGGAATTTATGTGCGATCTTTTCGGGCTGGTTACCTTCGGCCCGAGTTTCCTTGCAGCGCACCAGACTCTCTTGCTTGCCTTAGATCCAACCGGCCATCGCTGGGGGCCTTACCACCCGCCATATATATGCCGGAAGGCCATGCTTTGGCACGCATGCAAACACCTCAAGTGGGACCAGTTCGCGACGACAGCTACTAACCGCCATTTGAAAGAAGACATAGAGCGATTCTTCAAAACGTACATCGGCTCAAACGCACTAGGCACTTGGGAGGATGTTTTTACTGCAAAGCAAGTCGAGGACGCGGTCGATGCTCTCATCGCATTTCTTACCGCAGCGGGGTCATCCAGCTTTTCCCTGCCGGATCAGTCCACGCTCGCGTCCTTGATTGAGATGCTGCGCGATGAGATTCCTCCGTGCGGTTCAGATCTCAGTGGCTCGCCGGAACCGAAGAACACAGCCGTGGATTTTCGGCACATCCTTTTCGCCGGATGGATTGTCTCCGAACAGCCCGTTGCTGCTGTCGCTGAAAAAGATACTTTGGATTTCCTGATACTGAATAAACTGTGCGAAATGGGGATGCTGCAGCAGCGCGCCATCGATCTTTATGATGCAAAACAGAAGGAAGCAGCGGCGTGAGCGCACTGGTCAAAGCGGCAATCCTGACCAGTATTCGCGAGAAACGTCTCGTTGTTTCGCCGATCCTCGCGGCTGAACAGCTCGGGGCGTCATCGATCGATTTGCGGCTCGGCAATGTCTTTTTGATGGTGCGGGCCCGAGGGCTGTCCGATGTCGATCCAGCGCGGTATGCGCATGCCGACGGTGCCGCTGGGGATCACGAGCTAGAGCAAGCACGAAGGCAGAAGCACGAACGCTTCGAAGCCCCGTTCGAACAGAAATTTCTCCTCCATCCAGGCATGCTAGCACTTGTGCCTACCCTGGAGTGGATCAAACTGCCGCCGAATCTTCAAGGCACCGTCACGGCGCGCTCATCTTGGGCACGCGAAGGGTTGAGCATCGCCACTGCCAGCCTTATCCATCCTGGATATAAAGGCGTGATTACACTTGAGCTTGCAAATCTCGGGCAAATCCCCCTCGCCCTTTACCCAGGTCTGCGGATCGCTCAGATCGCTTTTCACACACTAGACCAGGATGCTAAACCCGAGGATATGGGTAGCAGATTCGACATGGCTTTCGAGCCTGTCGAGGGCAACGTTTCACACGGTGACGAGGCGTTTCTTCCCAAGAACTCTTGAACACGTTGCAACAGGTCTGGATGGAATGCGGTTAGCCGATTTGCCACAAATCCTTCAGCGCTTGACGAAAGTACGGTTTGCTGCAGAACTCGCAGGCTGCGTCGCGCAAGCGGGTCTGACGTAACCCTGGAACGGGACTATGCCACGGGCTAACACGCCAATAGTTGAATCGTGTTTCGCCGGCGCGACTGACTCGAATTGCGAATTCCATCGCCAGATATGCTCCCGCCAGCACGGATACAAACGAAAAGGGCGCGAGAACCTGTTCGCCATTAACGCTCCTTAGTTTCCCGACGCCGCAGAGTTCCTTGTACACAGTGTCAAAAGCGCGTCCGACAAGATCTTCCAGACGAAGCTCGCTGTATTTCTTGCAAATGTTAGCGGCAGTCGCCGCGCTGATGAAACCGGTGCGGACCTCATTAACCGAGAGTCCGAGTGCTTCTGCGACGTTCTCCTCATGCGCGCGCTCGCGTTCGTTTTCTGGATAGATACAACTGAGGCAAGCCAATTCCGACGGCTGTCGATTGAAATGAAGGACGATCTCGCTGACGCCGGTCGTCGAGGCGTCGAAGACTGACTGGGGCAGTTCCATCTGCAAGGACCGTCGCGCTCGACGACTGTCTACTCCCACGACGAGCTTCTCGACGCGGACCTCCTTTCCTCGGGCCTTCAGTGCGTCCCCCACGGTCGCATCGATAGGAAGAAGCTGCAGGTTGGGGAATAGCGGCTCGGCCAATTGGCACAGCCGATTTGCTTTCGGATGACCGACATCATCGGGGGTCAGCAGCAGGCAGCGATTTAATCCGCCGGGTGTGATGGTTTTTGGATCGGCAATCCAGAGCCTGCCGCGCACATCAAAATAGCGCAGCGTGTAAATGAACCCGTGTCCCACTGCACCCGCTCCCGCCAGATACGTCTCGCCGATATCCAACGGAGCAGCGAAGCCGTCCCCTTGTGGTCCGAATAGATCGCGCCAATCGAGTTTGATTGGCTCTGAAGTCCCAATAGGGAGACTTGCTCCGAGCGCCGCTCGGATCGCCGCAGCCGAAATGTGGCACGCTTGGATGACCAGGAACGGAAGGGGAGTCGCCGGGTCGCACGAGTCCAAGCGCTCACCGGAGTCCACTATGAATATAGGCCCTGCCTGCCCCGCGTAAACGCGAGCCTTTGCGGAGACGGCTGACTCTCGCGGGCCGATGACAATCTCTACGTCGAACTGTCCTTCGCTGGGAACACCGGCATGCTCAACTGTTCGGGACAGAAGAGCGATCACATGCTCACCTAGTGCTCGCGACAGAGAGGTCGCAGCGTCGAAGTTGACAGCGATCCGAAGCTTGAGCCGGAGCGCCGCATCTGCTTCGTCGATTCCCAAGAGTGCCGCAAGCGCCTTCGCGTTTTCCTGGTAAGCGGTTAGGGTCATGGCGTGATCCTCAATTTCGAATGCAGGAGGTCGGCGGGTACTTCAATCCAGTCGTTTGACTCATCGAGCTGATACACCGCCGCGTGCTGCAGAAAGGTATCCGCTGTGGTGAACAACGCGAAGTGAGGCAAGACAATGGAAAGCGCTCCGACGTGCCGAACAATCGCCCACCGATCATCGGCGTAGGAGTGAAATGCTTTCTTCGGGTGCGTGTGGACCTGGGATACGACGTAGAGGCCGTCCACTCTCAAGCGGTTCATCAACGCGGCCATCCCGTTCCGGGGAATCTCAAAATAGTCGACGGTTCCAATCTGCTCGGGCCGGTAAACGTCAACGATCTTCTGGACACCCTTTTCCCTGCGGCCAAGCCAGAGCAACACGCATTCCCGCTTTCCGGCATCTCGGAACGAGTGAATGGACTTCTCGATTCCCTCGCACGATATCTCGACGCATTCAGCGTTCATTTGTGCAAACTCCTCCAGACGTGCCAAAGCTGTGTCAGGATGCCTCCCAGCGTGAACTTATCGTTGCTCCGCGCAGTCTCCCAAGCGTCTGCTATATGGCTTGGATGGGTGTGATATTCCCGCGCGCCCTTCATGCAAACGAACGGCCTGCCCGTGGTCGGATGAGGAGAATTGTTGAATACACCTGCCGGGTCCCGCTCGATCGCCGCTAGCGGCTGGCCTTCCCAATCGAGGAATTGGACAGATGGAGGGCGCTCGTTCCAGTCATCGCAGACAAGCTTTAACCGGAGACGAGCGCCGTCTTGGGCCGAGAACCCCATTTCCAGGATCGGATACTCCTTAGAAAAGAGAGTCCAGCCTCGAAGATCCAGCAGCTCTGATCCGATCTTCGAAACTTCTTCCTCGAATAGGGCACGCGACGCCGCTTCATGCATGCCCGCCAGCTCCATGGTCGGGGCCCCAATCGATCTCCACTCGCCCGCTCAAACCGTTGTCACGGAAAGAGCGATTGCTGTCGATTTTGCGCCCGCCCACGACCGCAATCCAACCGGTCGTGTTGGTGATGTGAAGCTTCTTGTCTGCTTTTTCCAGGACAGTCTTGACCAACTCGTGCTCTGGAACCTTTTCGAAGCCCGACTCCGGATAAACACCCGAGGTCGTGATGACGCGGACATCCAGTGTTTTCTCGTTGTGCTCAGTCATTGGCTACTCCTCCTGCGGACCTTTCGGTACGCAGTGCGTATAATAACACGCAATGCGGCGCAATACAAGCGAGTGCTTGATATATTACGCAGGGATGAATATACTGCGTTTGGCGGAACCCTAGCGATGACGACTACAGAATCAAAGCTTGCGCTGGAACTCGAACGACTGCGACAGGTGAAAGGTCGCAACGTAAGCCTGCGCGAAGTCGAGCGTCAAACTGGCATTTCCAACGAGTACCTGTCGCAACTCGAACGCGGGCTTGCGACAAAGCCCGCGCCAGACGTGCTTCAAAAGCTTGCAAAGTTCTATGGTGTTCCTTACGAGTCGCTCCTGGTTGCCGCGGGCTATCTGAAGGAGCCTCGCGGAGAAAAACGTCGAGTGGTGCCTCGCAACGTTGAGACGATCGCCGAAACTGCTCAATTCTCGAACTCCGAGTGGGAAGAAGTACGCGAATTCATGACCTTTCTCGCCGTGAAGAAGCATCGTAGTTCTAAGTAGGATCAATCGCCCGCCATTTATTCGCTTCATGGGATGGGCACAAACACGGGTCCCAGCTCTCTGAATCCGGGAGTCGTTCCCCGATGCCCTCGTCTCAGGAACGCCTTTTGTTTGCTGGCGCTTTGTAACTCCGAGCGAATCTCTAGATCGATTGCCGGACCGGTTGGGGACACACGGATCACTTTGGCTTGACCAGAGGCAATAAATGCAACCACCCAGATTTCCAAGAATGGGGATCGTAGGTTTTTCATCTGTTCAAAGATTCGATCGAAGTCGAGGAGCCTTTGGCTGTTGCGAGCGTTCACCACAAGAAGAAAATGGCCCGGATAGGCCTTACTGCATTTCCTTTCGATGACCTCCATAATGTCGTCGACGTTCACTTCCCAATCGACAACTTCGACGTCGCGTGTTTGAATCACGTTGTGCCCTGAACTCTGATTAATCTGTCGCAACCTCGTATCAGGAGTGCTGTCGATTGTCTCGATTTCGATCCACCATTCCTCGAGACTCATTTTGGAAAGGGCCAGCGCTAACACCGCAGTGGCCCAAGCCTCGCGTTCCCTTTTGAATCGACGATCTGAGCGCGCTTTCTCCCTGCCGTAGATCTCGCTAATCGTCTTCATTCGGATGATTGCAATATAGGGGCTCATCCACACTTGTGAATAGTCAGACGCCGAGATCATTTCAGCTCGGCAGGCAAGACAACGCGGCTTGCGGTCTACGAGGATCTCCTCGTCCCGACCGCATTCAGGGCAGCAAAATCTCATGACTTTAGTCTAGACTTGCGAATACAGTGCCGTCCATCAGTCGAGCCCGTTGAGTCTTGAAGAAGCCGATGACCAAACGCTCGCTTACTCCAGTAAATCGCAACTCAGGAACGCGGAGTCGATAGCAGACGACGACGGCTCCATGGCACACGCGACATTACGAAACGCCGGATGGTGCGAGACTCCGAACTCCGCGAGCTTTGCCGGCAGTTCCGGAATAACGACCAACTCCTCTCGGATCAGAGCTGTCATGAGCCGCTGGAAATCGATTCTCGCGGACTCCAAATCTAGGAACGTGTCCTCGATCCTCAATGCTTGGCGGGCCTTGATCTGAGCAGCGACGGCGGCGCGGGTGTGAAACGCCACGTTGTTGCGAAATTGATGGAGGACCGCGTGACAGGCCTCGCATTCCATTTGCACTAGGCCGATCGGATAGCGCTGGTCCGGGAACAGAAGAAAGAGCGGGTCAAAGGCGTAGACGGCCCTCCCATCCTTGTCGGTCAATGTTGCGAACCAGCCGAAGAAGGCCGTGCGAGCCGTATCCTTAAGGTCGGCGTGGGTGAAGGGAGAGTTAGCAGGGAGCTGAATCTTTTTTCCGTAAAGACCTTCCACCAGAAAACCGAGCCGCTGAATGTCCTCAAAGCGCAGTCGCAGCAGAATGTATCGCTCGATCGCTTCCTCGCGGGACATTCGATTTCTCTCGCCAAAGAACAGTGGAGCGGACATAACCAACCTCCCTCAAGTTTCGCTCACTTCCCGAAAGCACGAATCAAGAGAGCAGCGCCGCCAATCAGCCCCAACAGCTTGAGAAGACCCTCTCCGCGCTTCCGTTCCTCCAAAATATCCGGCCAGGATGCCCCTTCGAGAATGCGCACCACCTGTTGCATGGTCGGGCGCGAATTTGCGTCCGCCTCGCAACAACAGGAAATGAGCTCCAGAATCTTCGGAGGACCCACATAACCTTCCGCGACGGGTTCCGTTAGCTTCCCCTCTTGCGGCGGCCGCCCCGTGAGCAGCTCCGATAGCGTCGCGCCATAGGAATACACGTCCCCAGCGCGAGAAATGCCTTTAGTGGCCACTTCGGGAGCCCAGTACGCCGGGGTTCCCCGCACGCCCTGTGAAAAGAACATGCTGCAGCCCAAGCCGTTTCCGGATGGGTCGGCGACGTTCAGCTTTCCATCCTCGGAAACCAAAATATTTGCCGGCTTGAAATCACCGTGGGTGCCCACGGCGCCGTGGAAATTGGCGAGGGTGTGCGCCAACTCAAGCGCAACGTGATGGAGCTGCTGTTCCGTAAGCTGACCCGCGTACTTGGACAGCTGTCCTCCCGCTAGGAACGGCATCAGGTAGTAAGGCCGCTCCACGCTAGTATTCCAGGACAAGAGCGGAACGAGTCCCCGCAGCCTTCGGCTCAGGATTTGAACCTCTCGCGCGAACGTCTGCCTAGCGGATGGATCCTTGTACTCGCGCAGAAATTTGACGACCACGGCCATCCCATTGCTACTCAGGTTGCCGACGTAGAGGTCACCATAGCCGCCCCGGTCGAGGTACTTCAGATTCATCACAAACGCCTGGGAACCCATCCGACCCTCCTCTATTTCCGATACGCCATCCGAAACAAGGCGTACAGGAATGCGCCTCGTTCAGCATTGGCCGCCTGAAGGATTTCGTTCGGCTCGTGACCCGCGCGCAGGGCGCCGTCGACTGCCAAATATAAGTCGCGCGTGGGGCCTGTCGGGCTCGAGTGGCCCACCTCCCAGCGGTTTACACTGGCGAACGATACACCCAGAATCCGTGCCATCTGCTCCTGCGAGAGTCCTAACCTCTTTCGAACCAGACCCAGCCCGCGGGAATCCAACATGCCCAAGACTATACCTCCGGGGGTTGTGAATAGCAAGTGTTATAACATTAGCTATACAAGCGAAGCGACGAAGATGCGAGCCTCTAATCATTTTGTGCGCTGATGAACGCAATCGCAGGTTCATTCAATTCGAGGCGTTGATCTCCGAAAGGATCCCAATAACTCGTTCCGCCCCGCTGCAATTGGTAGTCGACGAATTTTCGAATGATCTTTGCGATCTCTTTGTTCACCGTATTTTCGTCGGCTTTTCCGCCCGCGGTCTTCGCACCGAGCTTGCGTCGAAAAGACTCCATGGTTCCCCAGCCGAGTTCTTCGCGCAGGGGCCGATTATTTGCTCCCAATTCAAGTTCCATCGCTATTGCGCCGCTCCAGCCTTCAGTTTCGAATTCCGATGTTAGCGGGATTCCCGGGCGTTGGGTAATATACGGCCATGAATAGTGTCCCGGCCAGTCTCTACAAATACATTCCGCCCGAACGCGCCGCAAATGTTCTCGGCAGGCTGCTGATTCGCTTTAGTCAAGCCTCGGTCATGAACGATATAGAGGAATTCAAGCCCCCGATCAGTGGAGTAGCCGCTGAAGCGGTATTTGGCGATAAGATTCGAGAGAGGGCCGAAGCATTATATCCGGGGTTGATGGAGCTTATACAAAAGCAAGGGCCGGAATACGTGGCCAAGCTCCGCAAGCAGGCGGAGCAAAAACTTCCAGATACGATAAAGACCGTCTATGAAATGAACGCCCGGAACTTTGGAATTCTTTCGCTCTCGGAAGACGCCACCAGCGCGGATATGTGGGACCGATACGCAGATCAGGGACGAGGTGTTCTCGTTGAGTTTGATCCTTCGCACTCATGGTTCCGGCAAGAGATTGCAGAGGACGATGACCTTCGGCAACTGCGGCGTGTTACCTACGTTGATGATCGTACTCCGGCGTATCTTCTCGCGCTTACCGCTCAGGATTACCTCTATACGAAAGAAAGAAAGTGGGAGTATGAGAAGGAATGGAGAATCATTCTGAATTTCAATGGCGCGGCCTGCAACGTCGGCAAAGATGATAAGGGAACTGACGTTCTTCTCTTTGCAATTCCTCCAGATTGCCTAACCAGCGTGACAGTGGGGTACAACGCCAACCGGGAATTCGTTGAACAAGTACGAACCGCAATCGCTGCGAATCCGTCCCTCTCTCACGTACTCCTCAAAGCGGCCAGGCGACAGGAAGACGGCTCAATAGAAATCGTGGACTTCCGTGTACATCGAGCGCAAATGATCCCGCCACCTCCTGTCCAAGCAGAGTTTTGGAAAAAGGAAGGCTTCCCGAAGTTCGTTCGGTTTTGGGAAGTCGGCAATCGCTTGCTTGATGCGCTCAACAAATTGACGCTAAACGCGGACGTTCCGCAAGACAGAAATGAGTCGGTCATTCGCACGCTTTGCATTCTTACTGGAATTGCCTCTGCGGACGTGAGCATGTTAATCGCTCACGGTCATGGCATTGGCGCGCAGAAGATTGCTCGCACCTGTTTGGAATACGCTATCAATGCCGAATACCTGCGACTACACCCGACCGAGCATAGAGACTATTTGGATTGGAGTTGGATCGAGCAACACCGCAAGGTGAATTTCATGCGGAAGTACATGCCAGCGGAATTTGCCGCCCTCGATCCTGTTACGGTTGCTGATAGTGAGAAGCGCTACCTGAATGTAAAGTCGAGATTCTTGCTACCTAACAAAAAGAGTCTGCGTCAATCTTGGTGCAAGTTGAACCTTAGGGAACGTGCGATGAAGACAGACTTCGAGGAGATGTACGGTGCTGTTTATGGGACGGCGAGCGAACTGTCACACGGTTCTTTCGGTGGCTTGGCGCAACACGTTGAGAGCATTGTTGGCGACAGCTGGCAGCCTGCGATTCCGCCTTCGATCACGGGCTGTTCGCTGGCCCTGCAAATCGTCCACTACTGCGCCTTCCGAGCCGTACAAACCATCGTTCTACTAAAGGGCCTCGAATCGACTCCTCCTCGCAGTTCGCTCAAGAGCGACTATGACTACACATGGCGTGACGAGAACAAGGCGGCGGTCCCATAAAATCTGCGGTCAAAAAGGAATGTCAGAATGGAAAGAACGAAAACGTTTATTCCTCTCTGGCTGTCGCGGATACGAATTGTATCTGGGCTCACGATTCTCCACATCCGGACGGCATTCGTCGTCTGGTATAACGCTGTTCGGCGAATAGGTAAAACGAGGATGCCGATAGACAATCAACGCCTGAATCTTTGCCTGGTTGAAACGGAGCAGGAGCTTATACGTATCGGACGCGAACGGCATGATTTTCTTCAGCAACAGAGTCAAGATGCTGCGCTGATATTATTGCTGTTGCGTTGCTGTTCGCTCTTTCGTGCAATGCTCAGTTCGCTTCAGAGACAGGAATTGGATGCCTTTGATGCTGTTCGGCGAGCGTATTTGGAGACTTGGCATTTGGCATTCCAATTTCGGATGCCCACACTCAGAGGGCAGGCGGGAAGATGGTTGGCGCGACAGCCGAATTCCTGGTCGGCGGACATCGGGGCGCTTGAAGAATATGCGAGAGGCAGGGGATTAAATGCGCCCGATTTGGGAAGCGATTACGGCGAACTCAGCGGACTCGCCCATCCAACGAGGGATGCCGCAGAGAATTCTGCTGCGATTATTCTTTGGAAAAATGGCATGAACGAATACGGAGAAACCGTGGAAGATGCAATCACGGCTCTTGAAAACGGGTGTTTGGGGATGCTTTATCGCCTGCTTTGGTTGGCGCTCGATGAGGACCAAAGCCTCATCCCTTTAGGGCTGGAGGACGGCAGAATGCCGACCGCGCTCGGCTTCTGCAAAGAATTCCAAGCCAGTCGCCAATAAAAAGACACACCGTCTTGTAGCCCAATCCGTAGCCCAAATAAAAGAGAGGATTCTGCACGGAAAGAACGCCGATTCAACGACTTAGTTAGATTCAACTGATGGTTCGGGACCAGAGGTTGGTGGTCCAGCTAACCGCTGCACCTCAAATCAGTTCCATCTGAATGGCAGGATCAGCAAATTCGGATCGTTGCAGGCCCTCGCAGCCACCGAAACGTAAGAGTCTTTATCCCAATTTATCCCAATAAGCTGCCAATCGTGCCCAAACCGTCCAGAGCCAGCCGAACGGCGTCTTTACTGTTCAGCAACTTACCAGTGAGCCAGTACGCAATCATCCGTTTGCTAAACCGTTAGGCTCGAAAGGGTATCGGGGGGTTCGAATCGGTCGGGGCGGCGAGCAAGTCCACAAAATAGGTAAGATACGCGCCAGCACAAATGGATTTGGATGGAGTGCGTCTGCCTCTCCAGCAGGCGCTCTTGTGACGCTGCGGGCTGCACGATTGCCTGGATGGTTCTCTCCAATCGTGGAAACCGCATCGGACGGAAACGTCAAGCTGGACTAGCTTCACCGCCAAACGAGTTTCGTTCTGCGACGATTTTGCGCTGGATTGAAACTTAGTGAACCTCAAGCTGGTGCGTCTAGGCCGGCACAATCCCGACGCCTTCGCGAATCGTCAGGATTTGGTTGGGCTTCACTTTTGTGAACTTCTCCACCTTTTGCGTGGTGGGCCACTTTACTTCGATGAGGTCGATGGTTTGCGCTTTGCCGACGCCGAAGTGCAGGCGCAGGTCGCTCTGGGACATGACGCTGGAGCCGCTATGGACTTCGTCAATTTGCGCGTGAGTTTCGGTGACCACGCGGACGCGTGCGCCTATCGCGGTGCGATTGCATTTCGTGCCGATGAGCTTCAGCTTGATCCAGTTCTGTGCGTTGCCGCCATCATTGCGGAGCAGCGAGGGCGGGTCGTTCATGTTAAGGATGAGCACGTCGATGGCGCCATCATTGTTGTAATCACCGAAGGCGGCGCCGCGCGACGAAAAATATTCGGTGATGCCTGGCCCCATTTGGGCGGAGACGTCCTTGAATTGCCCTTTGCCTAGATTTTTGTACATGAGGCGGGGATTCTTGTAGGACTGGCCGACGTCGTGGCCCGCAATTTCCGGGTAGACGTGTCCGTTGATTTGCATCAGGTCGGGCCAGCCGTCGTTGTCGTAGTCGAGGAAGCCGCAACCCCATCCAACGTACCGAGTATTAGCGGCGAGGCCGGAGGAGAAGCCTACGTCACTGAAGCTGCCGTCGCCGTTGTTGTGGTAGAGGTTTACGGTGTCGTCGGCGAAATTGGTCTTGAAAATGTCGAGCCAACCGTCGCAATCGTAATCGGCGACACCCACGCCCATGCCAGCTTGCTCGTGGCCATCTTCACTGTAAGCACAGCCAGAGATCACGCCCACGTCGGTGAAGGTGCCGTCATGATTGTTGTGGAAGAGGATGCTGGGCTGCGAATCGACGGCGACGTAAATGTCGGGCCAGCCGTCGTTGTCAAAATCGTAGGAAACGGCGGTGATGGAGTAACGCGGGCCAGGCTTGAGGATGCCGGATTTTTCGGAGACATCGGTAAAAGTGCCATTGCCATTGTTGTGGAAAAGCACGTTGGTGTCCCCAGGAAGGCCGCGCGGGCCGCACATCACCGAAATGCCTTTCCATTGGCAATGGGCAGGTTCGCTGACGGTTTGCGGCGCGTCGAACTTGATGTAGTTGCAGACGAATAGATCGAGGTGGCCGTCGCGGTCGTAGTCAAGAAAGGTGCAGCCGGCGCCCCAACGAATTTTTTCGTCGTAGACGCCAGCGCGTTTGGTGACGTCGGTGAAGGTGCCGTCCCCATTGTTGTGAAAAAGGATGTTGTGGCCCCAGAAGCAGCAGAAGAGATCGTCCCAGCCGTCACTGTCGTAATCGCCGACGCAGACGCCGGTCTGCCAGCCGGTGCGGCCGAGCCCTGATTTGGCGGTGACGTCGGTGAAAGTGCCGTCCCGATTATTTTTGTAGAGGTGCGAGGTGGGCGCTTGGCCTTCGGGCCAATGGGCACCGAGGCGCGTGCCGTTGGTAAGGTAGATGTCGAGCCAGCCGTCTTGGTCATAGTCAAAGAAGGCCAGGCCGGAGCCTTTGGCTTCGATGATGTAGCGCTTGTGGTCGACGCCGCCCCAGACGTTGGGCGTGGTGAGGCCGGCTTCCTTGGCGACGTCGACGAAAGTCACGGGAGACATTTCTGCTGTCGAATGTAACGCGCTGAGCGGGTTTTTCTGCGATGCGTCAGGAGACGGACACGGGCGTCCCGTGCCCATACTCGATGCGAGGGTGACGGAGCGGCTCCATTTCCAGAGCGGGGTCGCGAGGGCGTCGAGCAGAGTGCCCCCGAGAAGAACCAGAGAGGAGCCGAGGAAACGTCGACGCGGGGAATTCATTTGCTGACTGGCTTGGATACAGGTTGGGTGGATGCGGGTTGAGTGGACGGAATTTTGGGGAAATTCTTCGGCACGATACCGACGCCTTCTTTTACGGCGATGATCTTGTCGATGGGGACGCTGGTGAGGCGATCGATTTGGCCGCTGGGCCAAGTAATCTCGAGCGAATCGATTTTCGTGCGCTTGCCCAAGCCGAAATGAATGCGCGGGTCGCTGGCGGACATGTAACTCATGCCGCCTTTGGATTGCTCGACGTGAGTGACGCCTTCGGCAGTCAGTTTGAGCGAGGCGCCGACGCCATCGCGATTGGATTTGGCGCCGATGAGCAAAATTCCGAGCCAGTGATTAACATTACCGCCGTCGTTGCGAAGAAGGGAAGGATAGTCGCCGCGGTTGTTCGTGACGATATCGATGTCGCCATCGTTGTCGTAATCGGCGGTCGCGAGGCCACGGCCGGCGATGGGCCGCAGGAAATCGGGGCCAAGTGAATCGGAAGCTTTGTCGAAGATGCCTTTTCCCAAGTTGCGAAACATCAGCAAAGGCTCCTTGTAGGCGACTTCGCCGTGGTAGAGCTGAATATTATCGAGCATGGCGCCGTTCAGCTGCAAAATGTCGGGCCAGCCATCGTTGTCGTAATCGAGAAATTTTGCCGAGACGCCGCTGAGCAGTATGGCTTTGTTGCCAATGCCGGAGTGAAAGGTGTCGTCGGTGAAGGTGCCGTCGTGATTGTTGCGGTAGAGGCGATTCAGCTCGAAGTCAAGATGGGTGATGTAGATGTCTTGGAAGCCGTCGCCGGTGACCTCGGCGGCGTCGATGCCCATGCCGGCTTCGTAGCGGCCGTCTTCGCTGGCGGCGATGCCGGAGACGAAGGAGACATCTTGAAACGTACCGTCGTGTTTGTTGAGGAAGAGAAAATTGGGCCAGGAATCGTTGGCGATGGCGATGTCCGTCCAGCCATCATTGTTGAAGTCGGCGAGGACCACACCCATGCCTTTGGATTCGGGCTTGCCGACGCCTGAGGCGTCGCTTACGTCGGTGAAGGTGCCGTCGTGATTGTTGTGGTAGAGCTTGGTTTTCTGCCCTTGGTAATTTCCTGGATGGCAGTAGGAGCGGTAACCAGGGCGGTGCTCGCCGCACCAGATGTTATTTTTCGGCGACCATTCGATGTAGTTGGTGACGACGAGATCGAGCCAGCCATCTTTGTCGTAATCGAACCACCCGGCGCTGGTGGACCAGCCGCCTTCATCGGCGACGCCGGCCTTGGCGGTAACATCGGTGAATGTGCCATCGCCGTTGTTGTGGTACAGGATGGCGCGGCCGTAGCCGGTGACGTAGAGATCAGGATAGCCGTCGTTGTCGTAGTCGCCGACGGCCACGCCCTGGCCGTAATGGCCTTCGCCAGCGAGTCCGGCTTTTTCGGTGACATCGGTGAATGTGCCGTCGCCGTTGTTGTGGTAGAGCGCGCAGCGCAGGGGATGCGGCGGTTTGTAGATGTCGGTGGCTGCGGATTGCACGAAGAAAAGATCCATTAGGCCGTCTTGATCATAATCGAGCCAGGCGACGCCCGTGCCCATGGTTTCGAGGTAATACTTTTCTTCGGTTTGCGTGGCGTCTTGCTTGAACTTCAGACCGGCAGCTCCGG
>WNFS01000245.1_pt1 | contig 39402 bp, 65 predicted proteins | sample 5400141 | NCBI WGS metagenome assembly WNFS01 (sample SAMN13153358, study PRJNA577476) | soil metagenome | isolation source: 60 cm saprolite under Madrone tree | place: USA:California | collected 2016-06-14
CCAACGTCGTCGGGCTGCAATATCCGGCTGCGCTGACCTCCATGGTGGCCGCCGGCGTGCGCGTGCTGCCGCTCGGCTACTTCCAGAACGATCCGGTCACATTGAAATGGATCAAGACGGCGGCTGCTAAGCCAGGCTTCGTGACCGTGCAGTCTCCGGCGTCCGGGACCACCGGCGTCGTTGCTAACTCCGCTGTGACGCTTACAGTGTCGAACTACGCGGTCAGCGTTGCCTATCCGGCCGGGAATCCACAGGTATGAGCCTCGGAGTCACCACAACTCTGAACCTGATCCAAGGCGCGCTGCGCCGGATCAATTCTTACCAATCGGGCGAGCCGATCGACAGCCCAGATGCGACCGATTGCCTCGATACGCTGAACGATCTGCTGGACTCGCTTTCGACGGATACGCAATACGTGTTCGGATCGAATGAGGCCATCCTGTCGTGGACTGCCGGCAAGCGCCTGTATTCTGTCGGCAACCCGATCAACAGCCTGCTGGGCTCGCCGGCATTCACCGGCACCATCGGCACCGCCTTCAATGGGCAGACGGCGACCTCGGTGCTGACCGTCAACAGCATCACGAGCGGCGTCTTCTCTGTCGGCGATCAGATCCTCGGCGCCGGTCTGCCCTCCAATACGAAGATCACGACCTTTGGCACCGGCACCGGAGGCACCGGTACCTACAACCTTTCGACCACTCCGGGAGTGATAGCGGCCGAGGCAATGACCTCGCTATCCTCCGTCATCGCGCAGGTTACGAACGTGCCGTCGAACCTGGTCGCGGGCGCCGCGGCCGCCTACGCGGTCGGCTCCGGCTCGATCCTGACCGATCTGCAGGCGATCATCCCACTTAATACCACCGTGACCGCGATCGGCGCTTCGACGGTCACGATGTCGGCCGTTGCTACGTCCTTCACCGCGTCGCTCGATACGATCAGCTATACGGTGCCGGGCGATCTGCCGATTCCGCGCCCGCTGCGCATCACGCACGGCTTCACGCGCTTCAACGCGCTCGACTTCACGCTCGACGTTGCCGCGACGCAGACGCAATACACCGAGATTCTTTACAAGGCACAGCCCGGACCTTGGCCGACTGTGGCTTGGTACAACAATGCATTCCCCTATGGATTTCTGAACGTCTACCAGACGCCCGGCAATAACGCGGAATTGCATCTATTCACCGATACGCTGCTTACGAATCTTACGCTCAACCAAGTCCTCATCATGCCGCAGGGCTACTCAAGAATGCTCAAGTGGCTGCTGGCGAAGGAGTTGTGCGCGGAGTACGGTTTCCCGCTGTCGGAGGCCATCAAGACAAATGCGCAGGAATCGCTTAGTTTTATCAAGGCACTCAATGCGCGGCCGGCGGAAGTGTCGAGATATGACCGCGAACTGGTGCGCGGCAATCGGCCTGACGGGGGCTGGATCATGCATGGCGGCATGCGATGACGACAGAATGCGAAATTTGCCATGGCGAGGGATGGGTTTGCGAGAATCATCCGCTTCAGGCTTGGTGTGAGGGTGATCCGCCATGCTGCGGCGGCGCCGGCATGCCTTGCGTATGCAATCCAGAACCGTGCGGTTTGATTCCGCTTCCAGCGAACTGACGTATGGCCGGCATCTCCGAACCTCTGCAACTCTTCGGCGATTTCGGATGGTCGGGCGGCGAGGACGTTGCCCCGAATCCGCTTCAGAACGCGCAAACCTGCGTGAACTGGTACGCCGAGGTCAACAAGCAGAACGCCAAAGAAATCCTCGGCATGAACGGCTGCCCGGGCCTCGTGCAGCTCGTTGCGGCGCCGGGAGGCGGAGCGCCCGGTTTCAGCAGCACGATGACGACATGGCCGCTGCCATCGACGGTCACGAACCTGCCGGTGCGCGGCACCTGGGAGCTGCCAGGACTTACGACCGCACTCGCGGTGATCGGCAACACATGCTATCTGGTGACGCTGGCATCTGCTGCCACCGCAACGTCGTTTGCCACATTGGCGCTGACGAGCGTCGGAACACTCCTTACCACCAATGGCCCTGTGAGCATTCGCGACAACAACGTGGGCGGTTATGCGGTGATCGTCGATGGTCCCTATGGCTACCTGTACAACATCGCCACGCGCGCATTCGCTCAGATCACCGATCCGGCTTTCCTCGGCGCCGATCGCGTCGCATTCATCGATGGCTGGTGGGTGTTCAATCAACCCGGCACGCAGACCTTCTACACGAACTTTCCGCAGTACGGCACCGGATTCAGCGGATCGTACTTCGCGCTGAAGGACGGCGCCCCGGATAATTTGGTGGCCGTGATCGAGAACAAGGAAGAACTCTGGCTCATCGGCGACAAGACGACCGAGATCTGGTACGACGCGGGCGGACAATTCTTTCCGTTCCAGCGCCTTGTTGGCACGTTGATACAGGCCGGTTGCAAGGCCAGGCACTCGGCGCAGCGCTTCAATACGGAGGGTCTGATCTGGTTCGGCCGCTCTGAGCGCGGCGAAAACGCCATCATCAAGACGCGCGGCTTCAATGTCGAGACGGTCTCGACTCCCGCTTTTTCCAAGGAAGTCGCGACCTATCCGATCACCTCGGATGCGCTCGGCTATGTCTATCAGGAAGATACGCACGAGTTCTATGTGCTGACCTTTCCGACCGCCGACGTGACGTGGTGCTACGACTCGCAGACCGAGTTGCTGCATAAGCGGCTTTCATACGATCCCTACGCACAGGCGTTCCACCGGCACCGGTCCAACTCGTTCATGAACTTCCAGGGCATGCGGATCGTGGGCGATTATCAGAATGGGGTCCTGTATCAGCTCACACGCAATGTGCAGAACGACGCCGGCTGGCCGCTGTTCGCGGTCAGGCGCTCGCCGCACATCTGGGACAAAGGACAGCGCGGACGCGTGTTCATGGCGAGCCTGCAGGTTGATTTCCGCAACGGCGCAGGCAATCCGAGCGGCCTGGGGTCGAATCCGCAGGCCGGCATCAGGATCTCGCGCGACGGGGCCTCAACGTTCGGACAGCTCTGGAATCGCCCGATCGGGCAGATCGGCCAGTACAAGAACCGTACCATCTGGCGCAAGCTCGGCATGGGGCGCGACAACGTGATCGAACTGCAGGTGATCGATCCGGTGCCGCGCGATGTGGTCGGTGTGACCTTGAGAGCGTTTAGCGCGTAGCCGATGCCGATCGCGACCAACATCCATCCGGTCGGCAGACCGACCGTTCCGGTCCCGCCATCGTCAGCGGCACCAGCGGCAACATCGGTCAGCGGCTTGCCGCAACGCATCTTGCCGGCTACGACTTCTTTCGGGATCGTGACGGACGAAAGTGGCAAGATCATCGGCCAAGTCACCATCGATCAGTACTGGTACAAGTTTTTCTACAACCTCGGCGCGCAAACGCTCAGCCCGCCGGCCACTCCCGTGCCCACCACGGCGGCCAATGCTCTTGCGATCCTGGACGACAGTGGCAGTGTGCCGCCCAATGCGGATGCCGCTACAGTGATTGACTGGATGGGGCCAATTTGATATGGCTCGTTTGCAACTGGTCACACCGGTCAAGTTTGGTCAGGTGCCAATCGGAATTGTGAGCACGCTCATCTACACGGTGCCGACGAACATGGCAGCGTACCTGAAGGACATTGACATCCCGAATACGACGGCGGCGCCGATTGCGGTGACGGTCTACATCGGCACTGGGGTGCTGCCTGCGAACGTATTGATACCGGGCGTGACGATTCCGGCCAACAGCATCTTCCAGTGGACCGGAACGCAGATCCTGAATGCGGGCGACTCGATCAATGCAATAGCGAGCGCGACCGGCTGTAATGCGATCGTGAGCGGCGGCCTGGCGGTCTGATATGCCGATCACCCTGTATCCATCGATCCAGACGGCCTCGGTATCGATATCGAATCTGCCAACGTCTGGATCTGGCAATCTTCTGGCCGACGTGACCTTGGCCGGCGTCGATATCGGCCCAGGATCAATGGAGACATCGCTGCCGGTGACGCTAGCACTGGATCAGGATGTGCCGCTGCGCCCGAGCGGGCCGCAACAGATGGCGCAGAGCGTTGCGGTAACGCTGGCGATGGATCAGCCGGCGCTGCCGATCGCGTTTCCTGCGACGGCGCTTGCGCCGAATGCGGCGTTAGAAGCAGGCGGCAATCTGGCGGCAAGCGCCGCGTCTCTCGCTTATCTTGCCCAGATCGCCGATACGATGCGATTGCTGCTTTATGAATTGCGCGCTCACAGCTTGCAACTTTCAGTTTTGACCGGAACTACCGTGGATCCCATCGCGGACGAACAGGCAACTTTCAACTAGGAGAAAGACATGGCTGGATTAGTCATTGCCGGTCAAACAGGCCTACAAGCATTGCAAGATGGAGCCTCGACCCCGCCGCGGCTGATTCGCACTGGTGAGTTAGGCGTCAGCGAGATCCATGGACGTTTCTACGAACAGTGCTACCGCGGAAATCTTTATTCCATCGGCAATGTCGGTACGGCCCTCTCGGCCAATTCGATAACATTGACAGCGACGACGACTCCAATTCTCGGAGTATGGAATCCAGCGACTTCTCCCGTCAATCTGGTCATTCTTCAAGCCTCGCTTCAGCTCTATATCAATACACTTACGGCTCCCGTTGGAGCGGGCCCTTTGTTCTGGGCTGCATCGATCGGGAACACCGCATTAAGCGCCGGCGCGCCGGTATTTAGCAGAAGAACGCTAAGTTTCTCAGGTTCTCAGGCAGCCGGTTTCAGCGGGGGCAATGCGCTCACCGGCCTGACTAATAACGTGGTCAAGTTCGATGCGGCCGATTTTACCAATGCCACGGCCCAGACCTATGGGACGATTGTTGCTCCGACCAGCGGGACGACACTGACCAGCTTCGGCGGCGTTCAAAATTTCGACGGCTCTTTAATCGTACCGCCCGGCGGTGTTCTGGCGCTGCTCAATGCCAATTCCACCACCACCATGAACGCGGTCGGTCGGTTGCTTTGGGAGGAAGTAGCTCTATAGGTCAGTTGTGACCACCATCACCCAACTCCAGCTGGTCGCGCCGGTCCAGCTTGGCAACGCGGACGCCTCGGTGTATCTTGCGCCTACGCAAACCACGGCCAAGGTCGGCCGCGCGGTGTTCACCAACACCACGGCGAGCGCAGTCACCATCACTGCCGGTATCACTACCGGTGGAGCGCTCACAGCGGCAACGACCGTGATCTCAGCCAGAAGCGTCGCAGCAGGTGAGTCCTACGTCTCGCCGGAGCTTTCCGGTGCGGTCATCCCGGCCGGATCCAGTTTGCGCGCGCTCGCCAGCATCGCCGCCTCGATCACGCTGATAGTTTCCGGGCTGCTGATCCAATGAGCAAGATCAGTGTCCGCATGGAGATGCGCGCTGCGGTCAATCGCCTGCAGGAGGAAATGGCGAAGCTGCCGCAAGCGCACGTGCGAACGGAGCACATGTTTGCCGATGGGATGTACCTGCGCGAGTACACACAGTTCCCGGATACGCTCGTCGTCTCGAAGATCCACAAGTGCGAAAACTTTTTCATCGTCACGCGAGGACGTGCATGGGTCGCGCAGGATGGTGCGCTGCTGGAAATCAAGGCCGGCGATGTCATGGTAACGAAACCAGGGACGAAGCGCGCGGTCCTGACCAGGGCCGAAGAGGTCACGATTATCACCGTTCATCGCGTCGGACGCGAACGCAATCTTGAGGTGATCGAGAAGCGCCTGACGGAATATGAGGAAACCGCGCTCTTTGATGTCAGGAACAATCCTAAGCCTGGAGTCGTGACGATGGATCGGATTCCGAAGGTGGCCGCATGAGCTGGGTTGCCACTGCAATTGCAGGCAGTGCGGTGATTGGAGCCGTCGGTAGCAACTTAGCTGCCGGCACGCAAGCCTCCGGCCAGCAGCAGGCCGCTGGTACGCAGCTATCGATGTTCAACACGATCAACCAGCAACAGCAGCCGTTTATCCAAGGCGGCTATGGTGCGCTGAACAAGCTGCTTTATGGGCTTGGTATCAATCCGGTGAGCTATTCATCTGGTGCCAGCGGCGGTCAACCGATGACGGGAACGCAGCCTGGACAGCCGGGTGGCACATCCGGGACTCAGATGCCGGCATTCGACCCTGGAGTTGGTGTCAATACTCTGATAGGGGGTGGCAGGACGGATGCAGTGGCTGGCCAGGCGATACGTCCTACCAGCGGAATGCCAATCCAGGCACCTGGCCGCACTGCCGCCGGCGTGCCGGGGAGCGCCACGGGCGGCGGTGATCTTGGCTTTGGCCAGCTCACGAGCAACTTCACGCCGCAGGACTTCCTGAATAATCTAGACCCGGGCTACCAGTTCCAGCTCCAGACCGGCGGCCAGGCGATCCGCAATCAGGACACGCCTGGCGTGGGTGCGCTGTCCGGGCCGGCGCTGAAGGATCTGATGTCCTTCAATCAGAGCATGGCGGCGACCGGATATCAGAACGCCTACAACCGATTCCAGACCACGAACCAGAACATTTTCTCTCGGCTGTCCGGTATCGCTGGCCTTGGTCAGAACGCCGCCGCCAACGTCGGAACACAGGGCACGGTCCTCGGAACCGGTATCGCTGGAGCGCAGGCCGGAGCGGCCGCATCGCAAGCGGGCGGAATCGTCGGAGCGACCAATGCGCTCGGCGGATCGGCCGTGCCGCTCGCGTATTTGATGGCTGGGCAAGGAGGCGGCGGTACGAGCAGCTCGATCGGTAACTGGACTCCCGGAACTCCTAATCCAGCGGTGCCATTCTGATGCCGGATTTTGGCGGACCTCCCGTAGCTCAGAACGTCGACGTAAGCCCGAACAAGGGCATACAGACGCTCGGCGAGCTCATGGGTCTGCAGCAGAAGCAGATCGCTATCTCGCAGGCGCAGCAGAACCTGGCGACCGGAACTTTCATCCAGCAGCAACAGCAGGCCGAGGCGCAACGGCAGCAGCAGGCAATGGGAACTCGGCAGGCCGCCACGAAGATGGCGCAGACCGGTCAGGATGCTGAAGGCAATTCGATCCGCGGCGACGACGGCGAAATCGATCCGGTCAAGTTTTCGGCCTCGCTAAATCGCATCGATCCGGTCAATGCGGCCCCGATCACGCAGAACATCATCAAGACGCTGAACGATAAGTTCACTCTGCAGTCGTCCGCGTTGAAGCTGGATGCGGCGCAACGGCAGATGCTGCAGGGTCCGCTGCAAGCCTTGAATCTGGATCCATCGGACGACAACATCACGAACGCGCGCAATGTTGTCGGGCAACTGGCGAGCGCGCATCCGGAGATGGTGAAGACGGCCAATGCCGCTAACTCACTACTCGATCATCTCGGCAACATCAAGGATCCAGCGGCCCGATCGAAGGCGGCTAATTCGTTTTCTTCGCTGTTCCAGGCGGGTGCTCCGGTGGAAACGCAGCCGAGCGCGGCGCAGGGCGATATTGGGCCTGCGCTCCTGTTAGGAGCGAGGCAACCTCCGGCTGCTGGCGGAGGCTTCACTTCAGCCACGAGTCTGACCAAAGGCGTCGCGCCCGGGATCGTCATGGACCTGCAGGGTCAGCCGCATTACATCGGCGGCGCTGCTGGCACAGGAACCGGCATGGGTGCTGGTGGCCCTTCTCCATGGCCGACGCCGGCGGCAGTCCAGGCTCAGACGAAAACCGCGGCCGATATGTCGGACCACTTCACGGGCCTGAATGCCAGTGCGCAATCTCTGCCACTCGTTACCGGTCTGACCAAGACAATCGAGGGCTTGGCGCCATCCGCCTTCACCGGCCCCGGCGGCGACAAACGGCAGTACATGGCTGGACTCGCGCGCGTATTTGGCGTGAATCTGACCGGCGATGCGCAGACCGACACGAACCTGATGAACAAGGCCATGGCGCAGCTGAATATCTCGACGCCGGCCGGAACCGACGCGGCTCGAGCGCTGATCGAAGCGGGACAGCCGAATTCACACATGGACGCGGCCGCCATCAGGGAGGCTGCTGGGACGGTCGCCGGGCAGGTGCGCATGAACGCCGCCGAACGCAATTTCCTGCAGACCACACGCCTGTCTAACCGCGGCGCAGGCGATCCGCAGGCCTATCAGGAAGGACGGCAGGCCTTCGAGGCCAACGCCGATCCGCGCATCTGGCAGTACGAGGAGCTCGTCAGAAGCAATCCGAAGGCTGCGACCTCGTTCATCAGCCGGCAGCCCGACAAAGCCGATTTGATCCGCAAGACCGGCGCGCTCGAGCAGATGGGATTTTTCCGTGGGACTCGCTGAGCAGATGGCGCTGGATGCTGCGGCGCCAACAGTATCGGAACCACCGGCGCCGCAAGCGCTGAGCAGCCAGATGGCGCAGGATGCAGGCGGCGAGCCATCGCGTTCCTATCAGAATCAGCCAGCGGTAGGCCTCATTCGAGGCGTAGCGCACGCCAACCCAGCGGCTGAGCTATCGGCCCTTAAGGCGTCGGTGCCGACCGTTCCTGAGGCTCCAGTCCCCACTTCAGCATGGCGAGCTTATGTCGCAGATCCTAAATCAGATTTTGTGGGGGACACCGTTCGCGGTATTTCGGAGGCAATTACTACTACCGCCTTGAATGCCCCTGGTGCTACCGTCTCAGGTATCGGCAAATTCGTGAAGGGGTTAGGCAGTGCGGAACAGCTTGCAAGTCCGATTACCGAGGCCGTCGGCGGCGCAATCGAGAGCGCAGGAAGCGCCATCACACCCGGGGATTGGGGTCAGCCTAAGACGGCTATTGGACGGCTTCCAGCAGCCGCAGGTAGTGCCATTGGAGCCACATTCGGGCTTGCCGGGCAAGGTTACAAGGGCGTGGCGGAACTCGCCGGCTTTCCGCGCGTTGGTGCTGTGCTGTCTAATGTTGTATCCGCTGCTCCTATTCTTGCTGGTGGCGCAGAGGCGACGGGAGCTCTCAAAGCAAGCTCGGCGCCGCTCCTAAGTCGATATAAACCGCCAGCGCTTCCGACTGGGTTGCAAGAGAGTGCCGGGTCGGCCCCCGCACTTTCGCAGCAGATGGCCGGCGGTGGCGCGGCCTCCGCGAATCTGAATCCGTACCCGCAGCTAACCGGGCAGATGTACGTCCGGGACGGCCAATTTCCGGTCATCAAGCAATCAACGATCGGGCAGGATGTATCGCCTGCAGAGCAGGCAGTACGCGCCGGCATCGCCAACGACCTCGGAGTCCTGCCACGCCCCGGAGTCGTCAATGGCAACCCAGCAACACTCGCTGCTGAGACGATCCTGAAAAAAGACGGAACCAGCGCGCAAGGGCAAGTGATAGCGCAGCAGATAGCTACGGAACAGGCAGCGATGCACGATCTTGCGGACAACATCGTCCAATCGACAGGCAAGAATACGCGCTTGGGTGACGCTGGATCGGCTGGCATCGTTCAGGACGCGATCGGCAGGGAAGGCCTCGAAGGCTATTACCGTGCCGGGATCAAGCAGCTCTATAGCGCTGCCGACAAACGCGCAGCCGGCACCCCCGTGCAGACGCCGACCGTCGATGCGATCATGGCTGATCCGGCGACGGAATCCTTGATGCGCGTGGCTGGCGTTCAATCTCTGCATAGCGGGCTGCAGGGTCTGATCGATTCGTTCAAGCGAAGCGGCTTTGCAGATGAGTCCGGAGCCGCTGCTCCGAATACGGCTTTCGCCGCAGAAAAGATGCGGCAGTACCTCAATCAAGCCTGGACGCCGGAGAACTCATTTTGGGTCGGAAAGATCCAGGACGCGCTCGATAAGGATGTGCTCGGCTCTGCCGGTGATGATATCTACTCGGCCTCGCGCGATCTGAATTCTCAGTACAAATCTTTGTATGAATCGCGCCTTATGCAGTCGATCACCGGAGGCAAGCGCGGCACCGCTGGCATGACGCCATCGGCCGATCTAATGGATAAGATCGTAGGCGCTCCAATGGAACAGTTCGCACCGTTCTATGACGCGTTGAACAAGGTAAAGAGCATGCCAGGAGTAGACGCTGACTTGGTTTCAAGGGCGGATGCGGCGCTGTCGGAAATAAGGGGAGCGCTTGCCACGAAGATTTATCGCGCGGGCGCAAGTCGAATCGGTGCATGGGATGCCGCTGGAGTCAACAAAGCGCTCAACTCGATAGATGACAAGCTCTCATACACGATGACGCCGGAACAGATGGCGGATTTGCATACGCTTAACACGGCAGGCCAGATCATGCCTGCCGAAACAGCCTATCCGGGCGCCGCACTTCAAACCAAAAAAGCGGGAGAACTCGGCATCGTCGGCAAGAATCTGCCGGCAGCCGGCGCAGCAGTTGGCGAATTCATCGCACCAGGCGGCGCTGGCGCTTGGACTGGAGCCAAGTTAGGAACGCTGCTACAGCCGAAACTTTCCGCTGCCAAGGATCTAGCAGCCGCTCGAGCGCTTCACGAAAAGATGCTCACCAATGCTGCGATGGCGCAAAAGTCGCGTGCGAATGTGGTGGAAATAAGGGGAGCAACACCTCCCGGGACAGGAGGGCAATAAATGGCCGCCGTCGTCTCTCTCGTAGCGCCTCCCGTTTTGCAATTCTTCAATAATCTCGGCGTGCCCAATGCTGGCGGTAGCCTGTTGACGCAAGTCGGCGGCATCAACACTGCGACCTATCAAGACTCGGCCGGTACGATCCCGTTGCCGAATCCGATTCCATTGAATTCGCGCGGCGAAGTCTCCAACGCCGCAGGCATCTCCAGTCAGTTGTTTCTCATACAAGGAAGCATCTACACATTTATTCTATACGATGCCGCCGGCAATCAGATCGATACGTTTACCTATGCGGTCGGCATTTCCACTGGTCTTGCGACTCAAAGCAGCTTCACGCCAGCCGGCACGGGAGCCGTAACCACGACGGTCGCGGCCAAGCTCGCGCAGGAAATGAGCTGCTTCGATTTCATGACTGCCGCACAGATTGCATCGGTTCAAGCCAATACGTTCGTCACGGATGTTACCGCGCCGCTGATCGCAGCGATTTCGGCAGCATCAGTTCTTGGAATCGCGCGACTGCGTATCCCGAGTGGGGGCTATCTCGTCAGTGCAACACTGAACCGTCCCGCCGATGTCTATTTGATAGGCGATGGGCCTGAATTCACCACCATCAAGGCGGCGCCGACATTCAACGGAAACATCATTGCGACCATCGGGAACTCGGTGGCCGTAGTGAATCGCGGAGGCGTGCAGAATCTTTGCGTCTTCGGAAGCTGGGGCGCAAATCATGCGAATACGCTCTCGGTGGGTATTTTCGAGCAATGGACCAATCGCTCAATTTACAAGGATCTGCGCATCCATGGCTGCTATCGCGGAATGTACGGGCAGGCTTTATGGCAGGTCATCTGGGACAACATCAGCGTAGACGGTTTGGGCTCGTTCCAGAGCGATACCGGGTTTTACCTTGATCAACTGCTGCTGACATTCCCGGTCGGAACATCCAATGCGGTTCAGGCGGTAAACTGCATTTCTCAGCAGACGAACACCATGGGATTCAACATGCTCAATCCCAATGGATCGAAGTTCGTCAGCTGCGAGGCGCAGGGCGGCAACGTGGGTTTCTCCATCGGGAATACGGCTGCCGGATGCTATCCGATCGAATTTCTGACGATGAGCAATTGTCTCGCCGATACGAACGCCAGCAATGGATTTCAGTTCCTGCAGGGCTCGAATGCATCGCCCGTGATGTATATGCAGCTTTCCAACTGCTGGGCTTCGAGTCATGGTCAAACGGGCTTTTACCTGAATGGCTGCCAATGGATCAATCTCACGAACAGCCAGAGCGAGAACAATAATCTTGGCGCAGTGCTGTTAAGTCAGTCCAGCCAATGCAGTGTCACTGGCGGTATCTATCAAGGCAATAATCTGACCAGCAATGTCGGCATTGGCGACATACAGATAAGCGGAGGCAGCTACAATCTGATTGCCAATAATTTCTCGAATATGGCGAATGGAGTCAGCGTCTCCTTTCTTGAATCAAACGCTACCAACAATAATAATGTGGTGGGTAATACGTTTTTTCAGGGCGCCACTTTTATCGGAGCGGCGAGTCGGTCAATCTCGAATTTTGGATACAATCCGGTCGGGATCACGCCGCAGACCGTTGGCGCTTCCCCGGCCACAATAACGGCTGCCCAATCTCCAGAGACGCATTATTTGAAGCAGTCGGCCACCAATACCGCCACTGTGGCAAAGGGCGGCAATACGCTCGGCACCCTGACAGCCGGAACGACCCTCGTTGTGCAACTCGATCCAGGAGGAAGCTATGTGGTCACTTGGGCAACAACCGCCCCAACCTACATCAAGGACATCCATTGAGTCGGCGATCGATCATTACTTGAATGGCGACCCGCATGACTTCGTTCCTCTTTCGATTCATCTCGATAATCTCGAAAAGATAGAGGCGAATGGTGGACATCATCGAACAGCTTCGCAGGGATGAGGGCGTGCGCTTAAAGCCATACACCGATACGGTGGGTAGGCTCACTGTGGGAGTGGGCAGAAACCTGACCGACGTCGGACTGTCGGATGACGAGGTCGATTACCTGCTCGCCAACGACGTGAAGCGCGCGCAGGACGGCCTCGCGCAGTTCGCTTGGTATGCGGGGCTCGATCCGGTGCGGCAGGGTGCGTGCGTCAATCTCGCATTCAATCTTGGCATCGCGGGGCTTTTGCATTTTCCGCACTTCATCGTCGCCATGTCGCATGGCGACTGGCCCGAAGCAGTGGCTCAGTTACACGATTCGATCTGGGCGAGACAAGTAGGGGACAGAGCTATTCGCTTGGAGCAGCAAATCCTGAGTGGCGAATGGGTTTGATGGCTGCGATGTCCGTATGATTTTCTCGCATGTGGATACTCGTCACAATACGCCGCACCAGTCGGGCGCCGGAGGGCACTGTAGGCACCGCATGGCTGGCCGGGCACACGAAAGAGCGCTTCGAAAGCCTGGAGCCGCGCGACTGCATCCCGGCCGGCGTCTACGAAGGCTACCTGCACCGCGTTCCGGTGCTCGGCGTGGATCACCCGCAGTTTCGGCGCGTCTATGAACTGCAGCGCGTACCAGGGCACAAGCACGTCGAAATCGATCGGGGCCACTTTGCGGGTGACGTGAAGCTCGGATTGGCTAACGACATGCTCGGCATGATCGCTTTCGGCTTCGGCTTCGGGCTGCGCTCGCCCGGGAACGGATTCGCGAAGCAGATGTGCTTGCAGCATTCAGCGCGAGCGATCGCCAAATTCATGTGCTACACCCAAGGGCAGGGCATCCGCGTGGAGATCCTGGATCCGTAGGGAGCGACGATGGATCTGACCGGTATCGGCTCTCTCGCCGACCTCGCTAAACGGCTCACCGACGTCTTCCTGCCGGACAAGGCACAGCAGGAAAAGGATGCCGCAGCCTACAAGATCCAGCAGCTGATCGCCGACTCCGACGCCTTCAAGGCGCAGGCCGGCATCGTTCAGCAGGAGGTCGCGAGCTCGAATTGGTTGGCGTCCAGCTGGCGCCCGATCACCATGCTGATCTTCGTCGCGCTGATCGTGGCCCGTTGATTCGGCTGGACCGCGCCGAATCTTCAGCCCGAGGAATACATCAAGCTGTGGGATATCGTGCAGCTCGGGCTTGGTGGCTACGTAATTGGCCGAAGTGCCGAGAAGATCGTGCCGACGATCGCAAGCGCTATCCGAGCCGGTAAACAGTAGAGCACGATCCCGGTGAGCACGGCGCTGACCACCATCGCCTCAGCCGCCCCGATAAGCCGATCGACTATGCGCACGGCCGCCAGTCGTAGCCCATCCTGATCCCGCGCCAGGAGCACAGGGCGGCCCGCTCCGGGCTCGTAGCCCAGTTGCACCAGTACTCGCCGGTCCAGCGTGCCCAGGTCCTGTAAGCCACGGTTGGAATGCGGACTTCCAGGACGCCGGGCTGCACTGGCAGGGTGCTGGCGTCGAGCCAGCGAATGGTGCTCATTTGATCGTCCCGTCCGGCATGCGGATGCGGGTCAGGCCCCGGTTGTTCACGTCGACGATGCGCTCCGGCCCGCGCCCCAGCGGCTCCGTAAGCCACCACAGCATGCCCAGAATGGCCGCCAAGCTGGTAGCGCTGAACGCCACGAAGACCGCCGCAATACGCACCCAATCGAGGGCCAAATCGAGCCAGGTCATTTTCTCGCGACCGCCGCAACGGTTTCGGCGTTGATGCTGGCCGTGCTCTGGCTGTGCCGGGTGCTGCCCAGCCAGAAGTTCAGCACTTGCGTGTAGCCGGCCCCCAGTGACCCGATCAGGATCAGGAACGCCTGATTCTCGGTGACATCGACCCCCGCCAGCATGGCCGACAGGATCCCGAGAAACCCTAGCGTGATGATGATCGAAAGCACTGCTGGCACTGGGGAGGGCTTGGCGACCTGCATCTGACGCGCGCCCTCTACGTCCTGCAGCTGCATCCTCTCCAAATCGACGTCCAGGGCCTTCATCTTGGCCTGGAAGTCCTGATCGGCCTTCTTCAGGCTCGCGATCTGCTCGCCAGTGAGCTGGCCGTTGACGATTGCCTGTTCGATCTTGTCGGTTGAGCCGTCGCCACCCGTGATCCCTAGCGCCGACTCGATGGCAGACACTGCCATGCCGGCAACCGGGGTGCCGACCGCCGATGCAATGGTTGGCGCGATACGCTCTATGAATGCAAGCCAAGCGGGAGTGCCCATCAGGCTACCGCCGGCGCATCCAGCGCGGCCAGATTGTGGGCGCGCATGATGCTGATGAGCTTGTCACTGTATGAAGGATCGGTGGCATAGCCGGCCGCCTGCACCGCTCGGGCGAATTCCTCGCCGTTCGCCGCCTCGAAGCAGTGCGCGTAGCGCGGATGCGACAGGAAGTCATCGTGATCCTCGAGACACGATTCGAAATCCCGATACTTGCGCCAGTAGGCCGGCACCATGATCCAGCCACGATCGGAAGTCCATTCGCGCGTATCCATCGAAACACGCTCGCCCAGCCACGCCGGATCCGCCTTGACCCCGAAAAGGTTGAACGCTTCGACGGCCAAGCGGGAATGCCCCCAGCCCGACTCGAGCGCGGCCTCGGCGACCGTGAAGCTGGCCGGAACCCTGGTTTTCGCCTGCGCTGCTTGCGCCGGCCCGGACATCGCGGCGATGAATTCGGCTGGCGTCATGGCGGCCTCCGTTCAATGCACCCACTGGAAAAACGAATCACCGGGCTGCCTCGAATCATGGTCTTTCGCCTCCAGCGCCGCAACCCGCGCCATCAGCATCTCGACCTTGTCAATCAGGGCCAGCATCGCCTGCGCCAAGTCCTCGGCCGTCAGCGCTTCCCGATTCATGATTTCGCCCCGAAGAAAGTCAGCACAAGCACCACAATCGCCACCGAGGCAATCATCAATTCCGCGTCGGTCGTCATTTCTTGCCCCCTCCGGTAAGCCAGTGCTGCGCGCGGGTGAGGATATCGTCCTCCTGTTTCTCGACCTTGGCGGTTACGACGTCGACGTGGTGCTGGCGCACAGCCTCGAGGGCCGTCACTCGGCGGTCCAGGAACTCGACCTTCAGGTTCAGCGCCTCCGCGTCCGAGCGTCGGTACATCTCGGTCTTGATTTCCTTCACCGCATCGACCACGTTGGCGAGCTGCTCGTCCTTGCGTCCAAAGGCCAGGCCGACGAACAGCGAATTTACGACCACGATCGCGACCGAGCCAGCTGGGACAACCAGGGACATGATCGATTTGCGCGGCGGTGCAAGGTCAACGTCGTCTCGCTTCATACCGGCCAGAGAAATGGCGGGCGCCGGCCGCTGTCGCCGGGATCAGAATCGACCTCGAGCCGTCACGGAGAAGCACCCATGCCGAAATGCTGGCACGGTAGCCCATACCGTAATCGCGGGATTTGAGGGGCTAATTATGACTTCAGGCGACGCGCCGTCCAGCGCTTATCGACGTCTGTCCTGTGCATGCCGAGGCGCTTCATTTCTGCCTCGGTGCGGCAACGCCGCGGGGCGCTGATCGGAGCTCGCCTGGAGCCGGTCGCGTGCAGATCGAATGCTTCGGAGGAAGCGAATTCGAGCCCGCAGCCGATACAGCGCAACAGGCGCTTGCTTGCCATCAGATCCAGCCGAGAGTGCGAGCGAGGAAGCCGCAGAGGAAGGAGATGAGCGCAGCTAGAGCGAACGGCAGCCACCACAGCGGACCGAAGCGGATCATTTCTGCTCCGGTTCGATGCGCATGTCCCTTAGCCAACGTCGGCCGCGACTTTGTAGGCTGCTTGCAAACGCTGGGCTGCTGCGAGGGCGGCGCGAAGACGTTCTATTTCGGCGTCCCGCTCGGCGCACTTGCGCATCAGTTCGTCGCGCTGAGATTCTAGGGTCTTGCGCTGCGTCTCGAATAGAGCATCCCGCTCGGCGCGGGCGGCATTGTAGAAGTCGATGATTACTTGACGCGCTTTCGCCTCAAATCCTGGCGTAGCGATTTCGCTCACATCGGGACCGCCGCACTCGTCCCATAATTCAAGCGCTGGCAGGGGAACATCAGACATGAATCCTCCGCATGATCGCGTGCGCCTGACGATGATGGATCGTGCATAGCCACACCACGGAGAGCGGAACGGAATAATCCGCATGATGCGCTTCTACGCGCTCCGAACCACAAATAAAGCATGGGAGTTTTTGAAGTTTGCCATCTCGGACGGCGTTGCCTACCGCCCATTGAGCCTTACGCCATTCCGGATTTTTCGCCATCCAACGCTTGGGCAGTTCGTTAAAGGCTTTCTTTCTGCTTTCACTTTGGTTGCGCAGTCTGTCGTGGGCTCTACGCCTTTCAATACTTTCAGGGCTTCTACTCATAGCTTCCACTCCGGCTTCGGCGCCGCGGCTAGCATGTCTTCTTCGCGACAAAATGGGCAATACGTTATCGTCGTACTTGCGACCGTCTGAAATGTCTGCGTCCGATGCTGATGTCGAATGCACGGCATAGGAATCGACATTCCGATCTCCGCCTTCGGCACCAGCACGAATCGGTCACGCTGGGCGAGAGCGGCTTGGATGTTTCTGCAAACTGAAGGGCTGGCACGTTCTTCCTCGATCACGGTGAGACAGGCTTCCAGCAGCCCCCAAACATCTGGCACGTTCTGCACATCCGGCGGGGAGGTCATATGGCGGTTCCCTGCTGTGACTTTCTAAAACGTTCATACGCCGCATCTATATATTGCTCAAAAAGCTGTCCGCCAGGACCGTTATCGCGCTTGCACAATGGAGTCCATGAGCTGTCCCCGATGTATGCCAGCCATTTGTACCTCGCTGCGTCCCGCACATCCGACGGGCTGGCCGGGGGCGGGGCGCGATAGACCTGGAACGCATCGACAAAATGGCGGTTGGATGGCTCTAAGTGGCATATCAGCGGAATGCGCTTACCTTCGTCGTACATCATCCAGGCCACCGGCTCCGGCGCGGGCTCGGCCAGCGAAAGAGTCAGCACTGCGCGCGCTTTCGTTGCCCACGCAGCATAGGTGACCGATGCATTGTCGTAATAGTCCAGTGCCTCCCGCAACAGCTCTTTCAACTCGCTCATTTCCCCAGCTCCCCGATCTGCTCCTTAGTCAACCTCGCCCTGCGATCCCGATACCCGTCAACTCTGCATCGATCCCCGGGCAGCAGAATCGTCGGCTCGCGCTTCGGATGCAGGCGCCGGCACTCCGGACATGGGATGCCGTGCTTCGCTTTGAGCTGGCGTGTGGCCTCGCGGACGGCGTGCCAGAAGTCGCCTTCGTCGCCGGTCATTTCGCAATCCTCAACTTCGTATCCGGCTCGCTCGGCGGCAGAAGCTTCTGAGATTCGATCGTATCGAGCACGGTCTTACCGGTTCCGAGCAGGATCGATCCCAGGAACGCTCCTTCGAATGAGAGGACGCCAACCTCTACCGCCGTTACCTGACCTTTGATCCAGTCGCGCAGGATCGAGCACACCGAGATTTCGGCCTGCTTGACGGCTTCTCCCTCGTATTGCTCGCGCGACTTGCGCATGCGCCCGCTGTATGGCGACTTCTTGAGCAGTGCCGCGGCATAGCCGGCGACGCTCGCGCGAACGAGAATGTCCCGGTTGCGATAGGTGAACTGCACGATGACCTCGCGCTTTTCAGTATCGGTCATCACGCCGAAGCGCGTAGCACCGAATCGACCGAGGACCTTTTGCACCTCGTCGAGCGCGCGTCGGCCGCTGGTTGCGTTTTCGTATGGCAGGGTCATTTCTTCGGCTCCGCAAAAACCGGCTTCGTCCCCATGCATTTGATAGCGATGCTGAAATTGCGCGCTGGTTCACCCGGCCATTCTTGGATCTGAATGCCGCCGATGACGACAATGCGACCGTCATGCTTCTCGACATAGTTTCGAACGGCGCGATAGAGGCAACTCGTGACGTCGCGCTTGCCTAGCAACGGATCAAAGTTCTTTTTCATCACAATCCCAATTTATGTTTCCTCGCATCCTTTACCCCGAGCAGATGCGCGCGGGCCTTCGGATCGTTCATGGTCCTGGCGATTCCGATTCGGCTTGAGCCGGTGCCGCCTTCGCCGTCCGATGCATCATCTTCTTGAACGGGCGACGGCGCGGCAGCGCAATCTCGACCTCGGCCTCTTCCGCCAGGTCAGGCGATCCCCATATCCGAATCGCCGGCTCACCGTTCCAGGTATCCGGAAAGATGGTGATCCGCTTGCCCACCCAGTCCGAGAGCTTCTTGCCGAACATGGCTTTCAGGCAGATCCCGTTCGTCTTGCACATCACCATCTGCTTCTCGGTTTCCTTGAAGGTGAGCGTTGCCTTCGCCTTCGGCTTGTTGTCCTCGCCCATCAGGTCTTCGAGATCCACATCGGCGATGGTCAGCGTTATCTTCTTGCCGAGTAGTTCGCCGGCTTTGATAAAGCGGCCTGGGTAGAGCTGATCGAAATCGACCGGCTTGGCGCGCCGGCGTGGTTGATCTTCACCATTTTCCGCACTCATTCCTCGAGCTCCAGTTCGGTTAAGTCGTCCTGTTCGACGTAGATCCAGCTCGGCAGCGTTAGCACTTGCTCGACTCCTTGCGCCACGCCAAGCCATTCCTGCCGCTTCTCGCAGTCGATCAAGTGCCGGATCAGGTCGCCGTATTCCTGCCGGCCCTGCAAAACGATGTCTTCCGGGATGATGTAGACCACGACGTCATGCGGCGCTGACGACTCGACAACGATTTCCCGCAACGATGGCTCGACGCCCCGGATCGCCTTATAGCCGTCGAAGTAGAAGGCCCATTGGAGGTGGTAGGAGAGCTTCGCCGCCGCGCTGCCGAACACGAACGGGCGGGCGTCGCGCGCCGTCTTCAGCCCGACTAGGCACGGCTTGCCGTCGATGTGCGTGATCCAGTCCGGTCGGCCTCGGCAATCGACCTCCGGGCCAATGCCGCCGACCTCCATGCGCCATTGCATCGAAACCTCGGGCTCGCCATTTTCGAGATAGCGGGCGGCGATGGGATCGGAGCGAACGGCTTGGCCGATGGCGAGGGCTTCGTCTCGCTCGTCTTCTGTCAGGATCGTGCGCGTGTCATTGGCGGCCTGAAACGCATCCCACCATTTCCCATTGCGCGGCGCCATCCTGCCGCTATCCGTGCGCCGGTCCCACACGGCGAACTGGCGCTCGAAGCGTTCGGGCTCGAGTACGGCGCAATGCGAGGCGGTGCCGAGCGTTAACGGGACGGTGACGGAAGGATGATCGAGCCGGTACTGGTAATGCAGCGCCGACCGCTTCAGCTCCTTCAGGTGCGTGATGCTGATGCCTGGGAGAGCGTGATACTCGGCGGCGGGGACGCGGGATCGAATCTGGTTCATCTCATCTCCAAGCGTTGAACATCCGGCGCAGTTCATAGTTCTACCCGGGGTGACGGGGTTTGCCTCGTCCCTTGGCCCTGCATCGCATCTGACGGTCGATTGTTCGTCATGGCTGCCGGTCGGTGTCACGATCCAGCCGAAACGCCGTGGGCAGGAACCACCGCACACGGAACGGGCGATTGGGGTGGATCGCTCCGGCGACTCTTCTGACGGCGGCTCATCGCTGGCCCACGACCTATCGCGTGTCGGGCGGCCAAAATGGAAACGCCCGGGAGAGCGGCGTGTCGGGATATCACCCCCAACGCACTCGACATGACACAGGGAACATGTCGACTGCTTGCCGCCCTTCCGGGCGTCCCCTGTGGTTCATGCCGAGTGATAATTTCGGCACAGGAATTATCCACTTTTCGGCGGCTCCGTCAAATCGCCATTGATTGCAGCATCGATCGCTGCACGAAATCTATGCTGCACTTTTGGCACTAGCCGAAACGTCGGAAAGCGCACGTCGGCGGACTGGGCGAAGTAGAGGACATCGCCGTTCGAGAAGCTGATCCGCTCGCACGCGCGGCCATTGACCGTGACGCGATGGATTTCCTTGCGATAGCTGGCGAGCGGGAGGGGGATCATTGCAGCTTGTCCACGATGGACCAGAGTTTTTCGCCGTAAACGCGCACCCAGGCCGGATCATTGATCGCGTGCTGCATGAATGCATGTTTGGCCTGGTCCAGATCGAATGCCATCCGCTTACAGACGGGCCATAGCACGCGTAGATCGATTGCGCGTTGCCTAGCCCACCACCAATTACGCAGCCAGTTCATCCACACTCCCTCACGGCTTCTACGAATTCACAGCTCATCCTTGAACGGCCTGCCGTACCACAGATTTTGGATCGCGTGCCAGATCGAAGCGATCACGAAGACTATGAGCGCGACGAATGACAGAACGACGTACATGACACCAAACACGCTCCATTGTCGCCAAGTCCATTGATCGCTCATAGCTCCCTCACGGCTTCGGCGAACTCGGGGGCGAACCGTTTAAGCCAGGATTCGTTCCACAATTTGATGGATTCGTTCCGCATTTCGGCTGATTCGTTTCACCGTTAGCTGCATCCGTTTCATTCCACGTGCCGCACCACGGGCAGCGCCATTGATTGACAGGAGCACCACAGCCAGCGCAAGTCACTCCGCCACCTCCATCACTGGCACGCTATATCCCTTGCGAAACTCTCGCCCCTTTCGCACTCCCTTGCGTCGATCCTCGTACCAGGCCGGGTCATCGATCAGCCAGGGGCGCATAGATCCATCCTCGCGCTCGACCATCGTCATGCCGGCCAGGATCGAGGGCAGGCCGCGGGCGAGACGACGGAAGATCAGGGCGTCGCGGCGGTCGATGCATTGGGCGTAAGTCACATGGCAATGATGCGCAACGCCCGCCCTGACATACATGCTCCAGCAGTCTTGAGCGTCTTCCTCAATTGAACGGCGAACTGCATCTACAATTCTCACGCCCGCCTCGCTATGAGCATTGCATCGGCTATCCGGTAGGCAGCAATCGAGACTGCTGATACCCACTCTTTGCGGCCCATTTCTTCTCCGTCCAACATATCAATGCAGGCGGCTATAACTTGACCGGCAAACCAATCGCGCAGGCTCATGCCGCCGCTTGTGATCTGTTGCCGGAACTGCGGAGGCTGTCCTGGGACGCCCATCGATACCCACGGAAACGCCGGCCCTCCGTCATCGCGCTCGCTCACGCCCGCCCCTTCGCCTGCTCATGCTTCACATTTCCCCCTTGCATTCAGGACAGATCGCGTAGCATCCTTCAAGCGGCGGATTGAACGGACATTCGCCGCAACCTCTGCACATGTCGTCGATGCAGATCATGATGATTCCCTCGCCCCCACAACGCACACATGGCCCGCAGTCCGGATCGAACGATTCATCTTCCGGATCGGTCATTTGAATCGCCGCCGTTGCCATGCTTGATGTGCGCAAAGGTCAACCTGATATTGACCGGCTCATACACCGAATGTTGGGGAGACCGCTCCGGCCGATAGTCCGGATGCAGCACCCAGCTGTTGGCGAGGTAGGCTTTGGCCTCAGTGATATTCACGATCCGGCCTCGATTGGGAAAATGTTGTAGTTTTGGTCCGAATCGGATCGACTGCAATCGCCTCGTGTTCTGTGCTGATCGCAGTACTGTCGATATTTGCGGGACCATTGCTGTTCGGTTTGATCAAGCTTATCTCCGTTGCTGGAGAAATGTTCCTTCAGATAGTGGCGTGCAGTAGCTTGAGCGCGGCAAGATGGCTGATCGCATTTTCCCTCTTGCTCAATTGCAATGACGCGATCAGGAATCGGGCTCATCTGTTCTGCGAGGGCGGCACCTAACATCATGACCGCGTATTTCATGTCGCCTCGATAATGCTCGTGAACAACTTCACCCTTGAACCAAAATTGCACCTTGACGCTGAATCGCCATTCGGCGCCCGATAGCTCGCTTTCTTTCCAGCGAGGCTCAACGGTCAGCGTGATCTGATCGAACGGCTCGAAATCGTCATGCCGTATGTGCCACTCTCTGACTTCCAGGTCAGCCATCACCACCCCGCAAAGTTGACCGCTGCATCGATCATTTGTCGCCTCTTATGCTGGAGCAAACGATTTTCCCCAAGCCGAGAAGGCCGCTCGTTCCAAGATACTCTATCCACACTTGACCGCTCAATCGAAGCGGACGCAGCCGCTCTAACTCCGGAATGGTGAGCTGTCCAACGAACAAACCGTGAACTCGCCTTGCAAAATCATCGTCCGACTCCATCACAGCACCATCCCCGCAATCATCGCCATCAGCGCCCCGACAATCGCCGCAGCTATCCAGTAGTCCCAGCGCTGGGCGGATTCCTGGAGATCGAGCATGGAGGGGGTCATGTCAACTCCTTGCTGTTGCCCAATGTGCTGACGCTTTCCTCCACGCTTCCCACTGTTTTACGTCTTTGCGCGCCATCCGAATTTGCCTGAACAGGGCCAAGCGCCGTCCACGTGATGTCTGCTTGAATGTGGTCGAGTTCCTGTTTTTCATACACCAATGCCTTGCAGCGTCTCCATTTCTTCGGATGGTCCGGGAAATACCAATGCCATTCAGCTAACCATCCTATTGGCTTCGGCATCATCGCTGCGCGTCGAATCGTTCGTAGTCGAAATCGCGCGGCCCCGTGCCCTTCTCTATCCACTGCTGAAACGTCTTCAGCGGATCGTCGCGTTCGTAGAGCCGGTGCTCGTCAAGTACGAAGTCGATCAGAGCGCTCAATCGTTCCCGCCCTCCAGACTCTACCCAGTCTGCGATGCGTTGCGCGAGCGTGGATTCGAGCGGATCGGCGGGGACGTTCTCCGGTTCAATGGCATCGTAATGCCGCTGAGCGCGTGCGAGATTGTCGGTCATTTGGTTTTTCCTGATGGCGAGCTTTTTGCGAAGCAGTAGGCGACAGTTTCGCCATGAGCAATCTGGCCGCGCGCTTCCATGCACGCTTGGTAATCGTTGAACTCCGCGCTTGTCGCACCCGTTCCATACCCGACGTGAGCAATAACGATCAGAATCCAGATCATCTCTCAACCTCCAGCGGATCGCGTTTGCCCCACGCGGGGCGGTCGTTTTCTTCGTCGGTCATTTGGGCTTGTTCGCGTAATGTTCATCGATCACAGCGATTGCATGCGCGAGGGTCGCGCGCAGATCCTTCTTGCCCCAAAACGTGACGGCGCTGGAATCGTTATCGTCGACGCGATGCAAAAATGGTCCCTGAACGTTGGGCAACCTTCCCTGCGGGTCCGGCTCTCCCGGCAATGTCACTGGCAAATGTAGCCAGAACCTCACTCCAACGAACTCGCGCCCATCAATCAGTTTGGTCACGACTTCGACTTGACCGGTCATTTCCTCGGCGTAGACGTTGACTCTCACGCGAGTCTCGCGCAGACGACTTGAGCAGCGACGGCCGCGTTGACAATGCTCTGAACCGCAGCATTCATATCGACGTGACGCTTGCAAGTTCCGGCATCGGATGTGTAGATCAAGCCGCGCGTATCCTCAAGAATGAAAACGCCCGCCAAGATGCGAACTATTTTGGTACGAATTGGACCGCACCAAAACTCGTCGCCGACTGAAGGCAACCGCTTCGATCGATTCGTGTAATAAGGAGTCGCCATCGCTCACACTCCCAGCAGAATTCGCCGCGCCACGCTCAGCGGCGCCCCGAGACTGCGCAGGTACGTCGCCGCTTCCAGAACCGATCCGGTCGTCATCAGCATCATGGCAAGATAGGCGACGTCGGACCAGGCGGCGAGGCCGGGGAGGTTCCAGAGGCGTTCGATCGGTTTCATGGGCGGGTCCTAGTGCGTTGGCGGTATCTGTTTATCGGCTCCAATGGCTGCAATGTAAAGGACCTTGACGCTTCTGTCAAGCCGGTTGACGCGAGGTATTTTAGGGTCTATTCTGCGCTTTGTGGATCCTCAGCGCGCCGTCGAGCTGGCCGGAGGCACCCGTCAGGACCTGATCCGGGTGTTCACCTCGCGCGGGCTCAGAATGACGAAGCAGGCCGTAAGCCAGTGGTTTCAAGCAGGCCGGATTCCGCGGGATCGCGTGGACCAGTTGCGATTGTTGCGGCCGAGCTGGTTCAGGAACGGCAAGGAATGGAGAGCCAAACCGTGATCAGCCCTATCGAGCAATCGATTCGAGCCAGCATGAGCTGCACGATCTGTGGCACCAAGGGGATGGGTAATTGCGATTGCTGGCAACAATGCTCGTGCGGATGGACTCGGCAAAAAGGGCACGCGTGCCGCAATCCGGAACACTCCAAGAGCAGACCGAAAGCTAGAGCGAGTAAGCGCGCGCTATCCCCCAAATAATCGGGGCCGCTTAACTCTCCGTTGACGCCTTCTTTCGGCACGCGTAGAAAAACAGGACAATTCGCGCGCGGGTGCGGGTGCGATTTCGGTCGCTGCCGCGGCGTGGTGGCCTACACCATCACGCAGCCCGCTTCTCGACCCGACTTGTAGGAGTCCGTCGAATGCCGTCGTATATCTCGTTGCCGAGTCTGAGAACCTTCACGTTTCGCTCCAACATCGCGCACAGACAGCGCCGCTGGCAGGTGTACGAGCTCGCCAAGCGCAACTGGGAGGCGCACCATCCGGAGGCCTCGCCGGCCGAGCGCGACGCTGCGATCGCCGAAATAACGCGGCGGCTGGGCATCTGACGTGAGCTCTAATCAGCAATGCCGCTGTGGCGGAATCACGTTTACGCTGCGTTACCTGAAGACGAATAATGGCGTCGGACAACAATGCGATAGGTGCGGGCGATTGATTGGCAGCTGGCTGCCTCATTCAGCAATCGCAGAGCCATCCCATTTGCCGGCTTGGATAGACGGCGCCGATGCCAGATTCCGAGATAGAAACGACGCGCGCTCAAAACGAGTGGCGGCGTATGACGCCTATTTGGCAAGTCCGGAATGGCAAGCGAAACGACGCGACGTATTTAAGCGATGTGGTGGCATGTGCGAAGGCTGCGCAAACGCAAAGGCAACTCAGGTCCATCATCTGACATACGCGCATTTGGGCTCAGAGCTGCTCTTTGAGCTAGTGGCCGTCTGCGATCTTTGTCATGCACTCGCCCATTCATCGAACATCGCCGATATAGAACCTCCGCCGGAGCAAGAATAATGGCGGCCATCCTGCAATTTCGCAGCGCTGCAGGCGAGATGCGTGACGTTGACGTGCAGGCGTTTGCCCGCACCCAGTACCCGGCGCTGATCCGCTCGGCCCACGATCAGGATTTCGAGGATCGCGCCTGGGTGAAGATCCAGCAAAAGGACGCTCTTTACGGCGACGCGATGCCATGGGCGAAGACGCACGATCGGATCCGCTTCCGCCCGGGCGAGGTGACGGCATGGATCGGGCCGAACCGCGACGGCAAATCGCTCCTGCTCGGCTATCTGGCCGCGCATTGGGCGCTGCAGGAAACGCCTGTCACGATCTACTCGCTTGAGATGGACGTGGCGATGCAGTTAAAGCGGATCGCGCGGCAGCTGCTATGCACCGACAGCCCGAGCAAATCCGAATTCGAGATGCTGCTCGCGCGGCTCATCTATCTGAACTTCTTCGACTACGTCGGCCATCTTGCGCCGCACGAGGTGCTGGCCGCCGTGAAATACGCCGGCGCTGGCACTTCATGCCGGCACATCATCGTGGACAACCTCACGCTGATCGTGCCGCCCGGGCGCAACACGGACGAGAGCTCGGCTATTTTCGTGCGCGGATTGGTGGAGGTCGCGCGCGATACCGAATGCCATGTGCACCTGGTCGGGCACGTTCGCAAGCCGGAAGAGGATCGATTTTTGAATCGCTACGACTGGCGCGGCACCGGTGCCTGCCCGGACATGGTCCACAACGTCATCATCTTGCAAGCGAACGAGAAGAAGCGCCGGGCCACCGAGCGCGGCGATTTTTCGAAGGCGAAAGATCCGGACATCTGGATGACGGTCGATAAGCAGCGCAGCGGCGAATACCACGGGCGCATGGGATTCTGGTGGAGGCCGACTGCGCTGCAGCTGGTCGAGTACGGTGGTGATGAGCCGAAGCGCTTCGACCCGGGGGATTTTTCGATTTGGGAGAGGTGATGCCAGCGCGATACGTGCGCGAGAAAATGCTCGATAGCAAGCGTTATCACAAGGTCGGACTGATCGAGCGGCTGGCCTTTGTGGAATTGCTTCTGCTGGCCGATGATTTCGGCCTGGTGCAACTGGATCCGACGTTCCTATCGCGCCGCACAACGGCCTTCGTTGGCCTCAGTTCAGAGGCCACAGCGACCAAAATAGACGCTATGGAGAAGGTGGATTTGATCAGGACATATGTTGTACAAGACGAGGCGTTCGCATGGATACCGAGAAACGGGTTTTTCAGGCGCGCAAAGCGTCCATCGCACCCGCTCCCGGATTTTGAGCTGCCTCATTACAAAGGAAGATTCAGCGAACTCAAGAAGTTAGCAGGAATTTGCAGTACAGATGCAGTGCAGATGCAACGCACACGCATTGCAGATGCATTGCACATGCAAACACCACCGTCTTCGTCACCGACACCGTCTTCGTCTTCTCTTCCCCTACAGCCCGATTTGTCCAACCAGTCGATTTCTGCCGAGGTCTGGTCATTTGGCGTCGAGTTGCTGAAGCGGGACGGGAAGAAGCCGCTTGACGATACCTCGGCGCGTTCGCTTCTCGGATCGTGGCTGAAAACTTGGTCGCCCGAGCTCGTGCTCGATGCGTGCCGAGCTGCCGTTGGCACGAACGATCCGAAGGCTTACGTTCGCGCCATACTTGGCAAAAAGCGGAAAGTCGGCGAGGCCGACCCTGCCGACCATTGGGATTGAAAAGTGGCTGAGCCAATCAGCTTCACCATCCGCGGCCAGCCGTGCAGCAAAGCGAACAGCCGGCGCATCGTCACCCTCAAGCGCGGGGAGGAAAACGTGCGTATCGCGGTCGTTAAATCGAAAGAAGCGCTCGCCTACGAACGCGATGCCCTGCGCCAGATTCCGGCCGCCGCACGCCAACGCCTCGAAGGTCCGGTCGCCGTGACGATTCGGATCTGGTACGCGAGCGAGCGGCCGGATCTGGACGAATCGATCATCCTCGACTGCCTGCAGGATCGATTCCACCGGCTCAGCGCCAAGGGCCCGCGCGTGCTGCTACAGGCCGGCGTTTATCGCAACGACCGCCAGGTGCGCGAGAAGCACATTTTCCATGCCATCGAGCACGCCAATCCGCGCGCCGAAATCAGCGTCACCGCTTTGACCCCGCAGCAGCCCGGCCTGCCGCTGCCGGATCCAGAGGACCTGGCCGCCGAAATATTCGGATAACCGCGAAAGGAGCTCGCAATGCAAGCCGATCGTCAATCGCCGAGTGAATCCGCCGAAATCTCCGCTGCGCTGGCCGCCGACGAAGCCGTCGAGAAAGCCGCCCGCAAAGTGCGCGGTCGCAAGGCGAAAACGAGCGATCACCAGGAGGCGATCATCAAGCTCGATGAGCTGCATCCGCTCGCGATCGAAACGATGATCGCCGATTTCAAGCATGCGCAGGACGCCGCGACAGTGCTCGGCGAATCGATCAAAGCGTGGGCGGAGAAAGCCGGGATTCAGTCGTCCGTTCTGCGCAAGTTCATCGCGGCTCGCGCTGGCGAGAGTTTTCCGGACAAGAAGCGCGATGCAATGCAGCTGTCGCTGCTGTTCGAGGAGATTGGCGAATGAACATCTTTGCGCGGTTCGCCGATTGGCTTGATCGAAAATATCCGCCGCGCGTGACGATCGATTCGGTCAAGACGCTGGAGCTAAAACCCGGGCAGATCCTCGTCATCACGACGCACGAAGCTCTGACCGCCGCGCACATCGATGTCATTCGCAAAAGTCTCGGGTCTTGGAGCGCAGAACATGGCGTGAAGATCGCGATCCTGGAGCCTGGATGGCAAATGCATGCGTTGACAGTCGGCTCGACAACGGTCGTCTGAGGGAAATGACTGACGGCCACCACCGCAGCACCCGAGCCGAGAATTCGCATCGGCCCGACGGCAAGCACTTCGACGACAGCGCCAAGCTGATCGCCGCGCTCATCTTCGTCGCCGTCGCCCTCATCGTCGGCTCGCTCGTGGCCGCAGCGATCATGCGGTGAACGCCCATCGCCCGCGCTAGCGCGGAAATGGCCGATGCGCCGGCTGCGGAGAAAAGTTCCTGGACCTGGACGCATTTACCAAGCACGCCACCGGAACGCTCGAGCCGTCGCCCGGCTCACGGCGCCGATGCCGCGATCAGGCCGAAATGAGGGCCATGGGCATGCAGCAGACATCCGGTGGGGCTTGGGTGGCGAAACGTTCCCACGGCTAGCGCTGCGGTGTACGCTTCGCGCGCCGACCCCGGATCCGCAAGCTCGCCGACGTCTCCTCCCAGTCTCATCACGGCGGGCTTCCGGGGCGGCTTTTTTCGGAGATGAGCGACATGACGACCTGGCTCTGGATCATCGGTTTGATCGTCTCGCACGGCGCAGTCGGCGTCCTCGGCATGATGTACGGCAAGGCTCATCCGACGATCGCGGCCAAGGTCGCCGAAGACATTGCCGCCGCATCGAAGAAGATCGGGATTTGACCACCCGTTGACCTGCACGCGAGAGCGGGCATACACTGCCGCCGCATGAGCGTCCGGCTGCCACTCGCCAGACCCGCCACATGGAAGATCACGGTGCGCCAGCCTCTCTCGCCATGCAGGCGCGGCGCACCGTTGAGCAAGAAGCCCTCGTGATGCACGTCCGCGCGCTCGAACGCCAGGCCCGCGCCTTGATCAAGGAGCTCGAGGCGAACCGCAACGTCGAGCGTCAAGGCCTCATCTGGGCCCGCTTCATGCTGAAGACAGCCTGCCACACGCTGGTCTGCGCCATCACCCGCGAGGATTTTTTCTGAGCCAAAATAATGCCTTTACGCGAGAAAGGTGAACCACTTTCGAGCTTTATCGGCCGCTTCGTGAGCAGCAAACGAGAGCGAAAGCAGTTCCCGGACATCAAGCAACGGCTCGCGGTCGGATATTTCGAAGCGCGCCAGCGAGCAAAGAAGGAGCACCATGGCAAAGCGTGAAGAACGGGGCGAATCGCATGCCCAGCCGAATCAGCGGTTACCCAAAGGTCATTGGGACGAGGATGGCCGAAGCCAAGGCAAGGAAACCGGTGCGGTCCGGCCGACCTGCGACGCCTACCAGGGTCCGCGCTCGGAAGGCGAATCCACGCCCGCCAAGCCGGCGAACTGACCATGCCGCGCGACGTTCATGGTAAGCCGGTGAAATCCGAAGCGGCCGAACCGGTGAAATACGGCGCATCCGGGGACAAAGACAGCAAGACCACGGAGCGCAAAGGGAAAGAGGCCATGGATCCGGACGACCAGCTGCAGAACCATCACGATCGGCTCAGTCGCATCGAAGAGCATCTCGGCATCGCCCACAAAGCGAGCGGCATGAAGGCCGAAGACCAAGCTGGCAGCGCCAAGGTCGGTGCTGGCCATGTGACCGAGAAGGGCGGCGCGAGTTATGGGCGGAAGCGGCATTGAACACGCTGGAAACTTGCGGGTGTGTGGCACCATAAGCACTTAGCCACTTAGCCCACCGGAGATATTATGGAATCTACCGCAGATACACCGGACAACCGCATCTATTGATGGGCTATTGATGGGCTGGGCCGTCTTCGTCGTGTTGATCCCGACCAACGAAACGAACGAAGCGCGCTTCTCAACGCATTCGCATCACTGCCGTGTCGATATTACGGACGACATCACCAAAGAAAAGTTCATGGGGTGCGTGCAGGCCTGCGCTGATTACCAGTTCGACAAACTCTTCGGAGGGAATGCGACCGAAGAGTACGTGCGCGCTTTGCTTGAGGAAGCATCGTCCCATTCCGGATTGGATTCATGACCGTCCACTCGACCAGCTCCCGCTCAGCCGAGCTTTCCTGGGCCTCGCTATCCCATGTTGCGGCGCACGAAACGATCCGCTGCCGGCGCGACTACATCGTCGTGGAGCCGCTCGAGGTCGATCACGGCGGCGTCATCGTGGTCAAGGAGCGCACCAAGCCGCTGCGCGGGATCGTCAAGGCGGTCGGGCCCGGCCACTACCAGAAGCGGTACGACCACCCGGACAAGCACCGGCGCACCAAGACCTGGGACAGCCGCGCGTTCCAGCCGACCGAGGTTAAGCCGGGCGATGTGGTCGAGCTCGGCGGCTACGAATACGGCGGCTACGCGTTCCAGACGTTCATCTGGGGGTCAAAGCTGCATCTGATCTGCCGCGAAGCGGATGTCTCCGGGGTGGTCGAGCCTCCAGAACGCCCGCAAACGGCCTCAGATGACCCCAGGATCGATTTTTACCGCACGGCCGCTGCTCCGTGGTCTAGCAGCCTCGTCGATGCGCTTGTGGGGCCTGGATTGGCATGAAGCGTAAGCGCGGCCGTCCTTCGAACGCGGAGCGCACCGCGCGCCTACTTGCGGCCATGGCACCTGATCCGCCCATTGAGCTTACGTCCGATCCGATCATCGCGTTAGCCGAGCCGAAGCATGTCGAGGTCCCGCCGACCTGGACAAAGGGCCAGCTCCTGAACGTGCGCAACGCCGGCGAACACTACGTCATCACGTTGCTCGGCGAAGAGTTCGATCCGCGCCACCCAGAGCGCGCGCTCAAGTTCAGCAATCCGGCGCTGTGCCAAAACTTCGTCTCAGCTTGGTATTCCCGTGAGAATCATGATCCGAGGGCTCGCTGATGGCAGGCAATGCAAACTCCGGCAATCGAAATCCGAAGGGCAATCCGTATCCGGTCCATGGACCATTGCCTCCAACTCGCGGTCGCCCGCCTGGCGTGCCAAACAAGATCGGCGCGCAGGTGAAGGAGAACGTCGTGACGGTGTTCTCTCAGATCGGCGGCATCAAGACCATGGTGGCCTGGGCGCGCCGCAACAAGACCGAGTTTTACCGGATGTACTCGCGCCTGATCCCGACCCAGGTGATAGCAACAGTCGATCTGCGCGACGCAACCGAGTTTAGCGATGCCGAGCTCGTCGAAATTATCGCCAGCCCAAGCAGCGGCCGAATTGCTGGCCCGCAGGAAGGCGAGAGCGTCGCTGGCGGCGTTCATTGAGTATCTGGATCTGGGATTCGTGCCGGCGCGGCATCATCTGCTGCTGATCGGGCATCTGGAGGCGGTTGAGCGAGGCGACATTGAACGGCTGATGGTCCTGATGCCGCCGGGCAGTGCCAAGAGCACCTATGCGAGCGTACTTTTCCCGCCCTGGTTCATGGGCCGCAACCTCGGCGCCGCGGTGCTCGGAGTGTCAAACACGACGGATCTGGCCGAGCGGTTCAGTCGGCGCGCGCGCAACACCGTCGATTCGAAGCGCTACCGCAACGTGTTCGCCTGCGGTGTCGCCGAAGACTCGCAGGCCGCCGGCAACTGGGAAACGGACGCTGGAGGCGAGTTCTTCGCGGCCGGCATCGGCACCACGATCGCCGGCCGGCGCGCGGATCTGGGCCTCATCGACGATCCGATCAAGTCGCGCGAGGAAGCCGATTCCGACCGGCTGCGGCAGAAGCAATGGGACTGGTACGTCAACGACTTCACGCCGCGCCTCAAGCCCGGCGCGCGGCAAATTTTGATACAGACAAGATGGCACGAAAATGACCTCGGTGGGCGGATTCTTGAGCGCGAGGCCGACCGCTGGACGGTCGTGAAGCTTCCCATGGTTGCACAGGCCTCAGACCCGCTGGACCGTCAACCTGGCGAGCGGCTGTGGCCGGAGTGGTTCACTGAAGAGATGATCGAGCAGGCCAAGCTTGATCACCGCGCTTGGAATGCGCTGTATCAGCAGGATCCGGCCCCGGAAGAAGGCGACTTCTTTCAGCGCGACGACTTCAATGCCTATCTGCAATTGCCGGAGAAGCTGCATTACTACGGCGCCTCGGACTATGCGGTGAGCGAAGGCGAAGGCGACTACACCGAGCATGGCATCTTCGGGCTCGACTACAACGGCGACCTTTACGCGATCGACTGGTGGCGCGAACAGGCCAAGTCCGACGTATGGATCGAGCGGCAGTGCGACCTGATCGCGCGCTACAAGCCGCTCATCTGGTTCGGCGAGTCCGGCCCGATCCGTCGCGCGATCGAGCCGTTTCTGCGCAAGCGCATGCAGGAACGCGAGACGCCGTGCCGCCTGGAGTGGCTGCCGAGCATCGCGGACAAGGTTGTGCGAGCGCGAGCGATCCAAGCGCGCTGCGCGATGGGCAAGGTCTACATGCCGAAGGCCGCGCCGTGGAAGGCTGACCTGATGAGCCAGCTCATGCGTTTTCCGGCCGGCAAGTATGACGATGGGGTGGACGTATTGAGCCTGATCGGGCGCGGACTTGAGTTCGCCAACGCGCCGAAGCTGCCGCAACCGCAATCAAATGGGCATGCGCCGATACGGCGGGGCGGTCCGCAGGCCTGGATGAAAGTATGAGAATCGCGCTCGATTACGACAGCACATATACGCGCGATCGAGCGCTATGGGATGAATTGATCTTCAGTGCGCAGGATCGCGGCCATGAGGTCCTGATCGTAACGATGCGCGCGCAAGCCGAAGGCGTGACAACAATTACCGGTGCCGAGCCACCATGCGAAGTCGTCTATACCGATCGCAAGGGCAAAGTCGGGTATATGGCGAGTATCGGCAGGCCCATTGACGTGTGGATCGACGATAACCCGCGCTGGCTGTTGTTGGATGCCGCCTGATGGCTGAAGAATCCAACCGCGCCCCTGCCCGCACCGAAGAGGACCGCGAGTTCGCGGCTTTCACGGACGCTGCTATCTGGGAGGAAGCACGCGACCGCCTGCAAATCTGCGCCGAATCCGAGATCGACAATCGCAAGCGCGCCAAGGCAGCGCTGCTCTTCCGCGAAGGTGACCAATGGGACCACGATGTCACCACAACCGCATCTGAAGATTCGCCCGAGCTCACCATCAATCTGACCGATGCATTTGTCAAGCGCGTCGAGAACAACATTCGCCAGCAGCGCCCGCGTGGCAAGTGTCATCCAGTAGGGGAGGGAGCTGATGTCGAGATCGCCGAGATCATCAACGGCATAGGCCGTCACATCGAAACGCGCTCCGAGGCCTCCGTTGCCTACGACACGGCGGCGAGCCATGCGGTGGGCGCCGGCGTGGGCTACTTTCGGCTGATCGCAGAGTATGTAGAGCCGCGCAGCTTTCAAAAGGATTTGCGTATTCTGCCGATCCGCAATCTGTTCACGGTGTCGATGGATCCGGGCGCGATCATGCCAAGCGGGGCTGATCAGAACTGGAACATCATCAGCATCAAGATGAAGCGCCAGGAGTACAAGCGGCGCTATCCTGATGCTCAGAATGTCAATTGGAATGACTTGGGCCGCGATGAGCAGCGCCTCGACTGGGAGGACAAGGAAGAAGTGCGGCTGGCCGAGTATTTCAGGATCCGGGAGAAGGAGGAAAAGCTCTACCTGATTCGCGCTGCCGATGGTTCCGAGCTGACGCGCTACCGTTCCGAATTACCACGCAATGAAGATGGGAAAGTGGTGATGTTCCACGTGGAACGCAAGCTTAAGGAGCGCGGCGCCACGATCGAAGGAGAGCGCGATTCCGTCAAGCGCCAAGTGGAGTGGTTCCGGCTCAACGGCTTGATAGTAGTCGAGCGTCAGCAGATTCCGGGCAGCTGGATTCCGGTTTTCCGCGTTGAGGGCAATACCACCGATATCGACGGCCGGATTCGTCGCCGCGGCATGGTCGAAACCATGATGGATCCGCAGCGCATGGTCAATTATGGCGAGGTCGCAAAGATCAAGCGGCTAGGGCTGGCGCCGAAAGCGCCCTGGTTGGCGATGGAAGGACAGCTCGATGGGCATCCGGAATGGAATGACGCGAATCTGAAGTCCTACTCGGTGCTGGTTTCGAAGCCGGTGATCATCGAGACCTCGAGCGGACCGATGCTTCTGCCGCCGCCAAGCCGCCAGCCGCCGGCGCAGATCGAAGCAGGTTTTTCCGAGTTCGTCCAAGGCATGCGATCGAACCTGATGGCGGTCGCCGGCATGCCGAACGAGCCAGGGCAGGATCAGCAGGGCCAGGTCGTGTCCGGCCGCGCCATCAAGCGCCGCCAGTGGCTGTCCGATCAGTCGCATTTCCAGTATTACGACAACCTGACATTGGCTATCGCGCAGTGTTGGCGCGTGATGGTCGAGTGGATCCCGGCCTACTTCTCCGAGCAGCGTATGCAGCGCATCATCGGCGAGGATTCGACCCCGGAGATGGTCCAGATCAACCAGCGGGTGGCAGGCGAGCAGGGCGCTGAGGCGCGGATCAAGAATGACCTCTCGGTGGGTCGCTATGATGTTGTCATGGACACGGGGCCTGGATACGAAACCAAGCGCGAAGAGGGCGCCGAGAACCTGATCGATCTGCTGAAGGTGGGTCCGCTGGCCGAGATCATTGCCAAACAGGGTTCGGATCTCGTGTTTCGGTCGATCGACCACCCGTACATGCAGGAGCTGGCTGATCGGCTGATGGCGGCCACGCCGGAAGGCCTGCAGAAGATCATGGCGGGGCTCTCCAGCCGCGCGCGCTCGATCGTGCAGTCGCTCGCGAACGAGAATCAGGCGCTTAAGCAGCAACTGCAGCAAGCGCAGCAGGATTTGAAGCTCGGCCTGACCAAGACGCATATGGTCGAGACGGTCAAGGCGCACGGGATCGAGGTCGCGGCGCAAACCAAAGTCCATGACACCGAAACGCGGGCCGGATCGATGATTGCGGCCGAGGAAATCCGGGCGGCCGGCAAGATCATCGACTCCCGGATCGATCAGGCGGGCGCCTCGGCCGATGCCGACCGCATGGTATCGGCAGGACTCAACGCGGAGCAAAGGGGGCAGTGATGGCTGTAACCGTGATCGACAGCAAGGCAGAAATCACCGCGCTGCAGGCCGAAATGGACGCGCAGGAGCCGATTCCGGGCGTTCCGGTAGAGCCGGAAAAGCCTGCCCCCGCCAAGACGGACAAGCCGCCCGATAAACCGGCGCCGAAAGCGGGCGAGCCGGATCCGGACCATGACCCGGATGATGATGAGGGCGAGGACGGCCTGACGCCGCGCGAAAAGCGCGAGCTGAGCTTCAAGATGCAAAAGGCCATCGGCCGGCGCGTTGCCCGGATGCGGGATGCCGAGGAATTCGCGGCGGAGCAGTACAGGGAAAAGCGGGCGACCGAGCAGCGCGCACAGCTGCTCGAGCAGGAGCTGCAGGCCGCGAAGGCCAAGATTCCGCCCGAGGCGGCTCCGGATACCGGGAAGCCCCAGCGCGACAAGTTCGCCTCGGACGAGGCCTACTGGGAGGCCATGACCGACTGGCGCGTCGATCAGAAACTCGCCAAGCAGGCCGAGGAAAACGCCCGACTGGCGGCTGAGCGCCGCGCTGCCGAGATTCTCGAAACTGCCAAAGATCGCATTTCGAAAGCCCTGGAACTCGTTCCGGATTTTCGTGATGTGACCGAGGCGGTCAACGCCGAAGTGCCTCCCGTGGTGGCCGGCTATATGCAGAAATCTGAGATGTTCGCCGAGCTTGGCTACCATCTGGCGAAAAATCCTGATCTTCTGGCAAAACTCGCCAAGTTGCCGCCCGATGAGCAACTGGTGACAATCGGAAAAATCGAGAGTACGCTTAAACCATTCGAGCCTGTTTCACGTGAAACATCGAGTGGCTCGAAGGCACAAGACGGCGCAAAGCCGGACAAGTCAGCAGGCACCAACGGCCAGCAGAAAGCTGCGCCGGGCGACGACGAAACGGGCATAGCCCCGAGCAGGGCCCGCGGTGCGGCCCCGGTGATCAAGCCGATCAATGGCAGTGGCGCGGCAGTCGAGGTCGCTCCGGCAGATATGAACATCCGCGAGACGATCAACGACTGGAGCAAGAAGCGCCAGGTCAATCTCGGCTTGCGCAAGCGGCACTGAGCCGCCCCGGAATCCGTAGCCAGCGGATTTTCGTTGCGTTTGCGCCCTCTTGCGGGCGCGAGGTGCATAGCCCGTGGCAAACCAGCTCCTGACGATCAGCCTGATCACGAATCGGGCATTGCCGGTGCTCGCGAATCTGTGCGTGCTCACCGACAAGTTCAACCGGCAATACGACAAGGAATTCGGCCAGAAGGGCCGCAAGATCGGGGCCACATGCAACGTGCGCCTGCCGCCACGGTATCTGGGTACCTTCGGCCCGGCGCTGAACGTGGAACCATCGGCCGAGCAGTTCGTGCCGGTGAATATCCTGTATCAGTACCACGTCGATATCCAGTTCAACACGATCAACATGCTGCTGGACATCGATGATTTCGAAGACCGGTTCATCGAGCCGGCCTGCATGGCGGTGGCGAACCGGGTGGACAACGACGGTGCTTTCTTCGCGATGCAGAACACGGCCAACCGGCTGGGCACGCCCGGCACGGCGCCGACCGCGTTCAAGTCTTTCTCGGACTCGCGCGCGATCCTGGTGTCCGAGGGCATGCCGAAGGGCATGATGCCGACGGCCGTGCTGCATCCGCTGGCGTCGTCGGCAATGGCCGATTCTCTGAAGGGCCTGTTCAATCCGCAGGCGAAAATAGCGGAGCTGTTCGAAACCGGTATGGTCGCGGCCAAGACGGCCGGGGCGGACTGGTTCGAGGATCCGAATATCGCGAATTACACGACCGGCACGCTGGCCGGCACGCCTGTGCTGGCGGGGGCCACGGCTCCATCTGGCGGCACCGCGCTGCTGACCTCCGGCTGGGCGCAGACCGGCACCTTTGAAATATCGGGACTTGGCGCCGGCAACACGACTCAGTGCGTGGTGGGCGACACGCTGCAAGTATTGGGCGTTTTCCCGGTGAATCCGCAAAGCCGCGGCCGATACGGCAATGTGCTGAAGCAGTTCGTGGTCCTGCCTCCCGGCGGATATGCGCAGATGACCGGTGTCGCAACCCCGGGCGGGCCGCAGTTCGCCGCAGCCACCCTGTTACACGGCACCTTCAACGCCACGACCGGCGCCTACAGCACGGCCGGCGGCACTGGCCTGTTGACAGTGACCGTGGGCGAGTGCCTCATCTCCGGCGGCCAGTTCCAGAACGTCTCGGCCGCTCCGGTGTCGCCCTTCACCGTCACCATCAACGGCGGCGCGGCCGCGGCGACCGCGTCGACCGAGAACCTGTACTTTCATCGCGACGCCTATGCACTGGCGTTCGTGGATCTGCCGCTGCCGCGCACTGCGGTCGAAGCGAGCCGGGCGTATGACGAGGATCTCGGAATCTCGATTCGTGTGGCCACTCAGTACACTATAAATAATGATGCGGAGCCGACCCGGATGGACATTGCCTACGGGTTCGCGAGTCTGTACCGGCCGATGGCCGTTCGGATTTCCGGCTAAGGAGGCCAAAAATGGTCGCAGTTACGAACGTCAGCGGCTCCAATCCTGGCCCGAACTCGAGCGCCCTGCCTGATACGGTGCAGATGCCGACCGGCAACCTGTGGAAAGTCGGCGTTTTTAACATCACGCTTTCGCCCGCAGCTGTGGCTTCCGTCACTGCACCGGAGCAGACTTTCGCGGCAACCGGCATCGGCCTCCTGACCACCGACCAAGTGCAGGTGCAATGCATGGCGCCACTGGCCGGCGTTGGTGTCATCAATGCCAGAGTAAGCGCCGCCGATGCGCTGACGCTTCAGTTCGTGAATCCGACCGCCGGGTCACTGACGCCGACCGCGAGTACGGTCTACCGGGTGACGGTAATCCGCATCCAGCCGAACTGGTCGGCGCCGGCCTCCGGCAGCCAGCTCGACTGGTAAGGGGGCGCCATGCCTGGACGTACCCTCGGGGTGGCGACCAGCCAATCCGCTGGCGAGTCGCCCGCCCTGTTCTACATCGCCACGACGGTCACGCAGCATTTTTTCGTCGCCACGATTCCGGTCGTCATCACTGGTTTCATATGGCGAATTCGCGTTGCTTCGACTTCCGGGACGGCGACGCTGGTCAGATGTCCGAGCGGCACGCCGCCGGCTTCCGGCACGGCACTGACCGCGGCGCTGGACTTGAGCGGCACGCCGGCGGCCGATACGACGTTCACGGCGGCGCTGATCCCCGGTCCGAACAACACGAACCTGAACCTGAATCCGGGTGATTCGCTGGCGATAGTATTCGCCGGCACGATGACCAGCGGCGTCGGCATGCTTCAGGCGTTCATCGAGCCGCTCACCTAGATGGGCAATCTGTCGGTCGGCACGGCCGGGACCAGCTATTACGAGGTTGCGCGCGCCGGCCAGGTTTTCGCAGCTCGAGCGATCGTCACTGCTCCGGTGATCTTCTCCACCGCTGCTGGCACGGGCGGGCCATTGCTATGGAACAATACCGGCGTTGCATCCGGAGTGTCCACCAAGGCGGTGAACGCGGTCATCCTGGCTGTTACCTGCGCCCTGACCGTCGTTACCACCGTCGCGGCTGCTCTCGGCATCACCGGCAACAGCGGACAGACTACGGCGCCCTCGGCGACCACCCCGATCGATACGGTCGGGAATCTCCTAATCGGCGGACCGGCACCGCTATGCAACACTTTTCGAGTCGGAACGCCGACCAACGCCGGCGGCTTCTTCCTGCCTCTGCTCGCGCTCTCCACCGGCGCACTGACCGTCGATAACGAGCTCGTTGGCCTCATTCACCTGGATGGGGCGATCGTGGTGCCGCCTGGTTCGTGGGCGTCCTTGGCGGCATCGGCCACGGCCACGACCACGGTTGCCCAACTGGGTTTGGTTTGGGCGGAGCTGCCAGTGTGACGCCATGCCCACGATGCCCAACGTCGTCGGGCTGCAATATCCGGCTGCGCTGACCTCCATGGTGGCCGCCGGCGTGCGCGTGCTGCCGCTCGGCTACTTCCAGAACGATCCGGTCACATTGAAATGGATCAAGACGGCGGCTGCTAAGCCAGGCTT
>WNFS01000573.1_pt1 | contig 39368 bp, 29 predicted proteins | sample 5400141 | NCBI WGS metagenome assembly WNFS01 (sample SAMN13153358, study PRJNA577476) | soil metagenome | isolation source: 60 cm saprolite under Madrone tree | place: USA:California | collected 2016-06-14
CCGCTTTCATTAGTCCCATATTGCCTTCCTGGATCAGATCCAGAAAAGAAAGACCGCGATTCGTGTATTTTTTTGCGATGGAAATAACGAGACGGAGATTGGCTTCCACCATTTCGGTTTTGGCCTTGAAAGCCTGGCGCAGCCAAGTCTTTAGCGTCCGATATTCTTCGGCGTAGTCAGAAAGCGAAAACCACAGGGTCTTTTCCAACTCGCGGACCTTGTTCTGAAGCTGTAGCCGCCGTTTTTGACTGCGAGTATTTTTTGCAATCTCGGTTCGCAGGTAAAGCGACGTGTGGTGCGCGTCATCCGCCATGTGCACAAACTCCTCTGTGACTCTCTGCTTGAGGTAAAAATGCGGATAAATCCTCTGCAGCGAAGCCATCGTTCTTTGCAACACCCTCACTTTGTGGGAACGTTTTTTTGAGGAGTTGCGCGCAAGCTCGCAAAATTGCTGGGTAATCGACGCGCTTAATTGGTCTACCTGTTTGCACAGACGCGGGAGGGCCTTCATGTATCTTTCGCGGCTCTCGATTTTCTTATCGAGAATCACGCGATCGAACCGTTCGCGGCCCTCGATGAGCTTCCGGGCGAGATCCAGATGCGCGCGCGCGACAAAGCCAAAGCGACGGATGTGCTTCTGCACCATGGCTTCGGCGTCTTCAATTCGTTTGGATATTTGAACTTCCTCTTCCCGGGTTAGCAGTGGAACCTGACCCATCTGCTTGAGATACATCCGCACCGGGTCGTCGAGAATATCAACCTTCGCTTCCGGTCTTTCGTCTTCCTCTTCATCCTCGTCTGCGTCTTTCTTGCCGTCCTTGTAGCGATCGACTTCGGACGCTTCGATAATGTCGATCTCCAAGCGGCGCAGCCGCGTCAGGATCAGATCGAGTTCATCGGCGTCGGTGACGCCTTCAGGCAACGCCTCGTTTAGATCGTCAAATGTCAGGTAGCCTTGTTCTTTTGCCAGCTTGATCAGTTCGCGAATGCGATTCTGGACTTCAATAGCCGAATACAACGTAGACGCCGCCGCGACCCGTGCGAGCTTGGGTAGCGATCCATTATTGGATCGTGAAGAGATAGGCGTGACACGCGTGATTTTTAGCGCAGCCTTCTTTGGTTGTCTCTTTCGATTCGCTCGGACGGCGATAGATTTTCGCGTTACACCGCGCTTACCGTGGCTTCGGTTAAGCCGTTGCGCCGACGACTGTCGGCTGCCTCCTCCCCTTCGTTTCGAATGCCTGGCCAAGATTGTGCGGTTACGGATTTGACTAAGACGTTCGACCTTCCGCGCGGCACTAGATCGACAACTAATTGTCGGCCGCGCCGGCGGGCTGCGAAAGCTCGTGGAGCTGTTCCTGCAGGTCAAGGATTTGTTTTTGCAAATTTATTATGTCCCCGGTGCTCAACTCTGGAAGCTTTATCTGGTTCGTCGCTACACTGAGCTGGCGGCGCAAAACGGACTGGCGAATGCCGAGCCACCATTTTTCGACCATCGCTCCAGCATTTGCCGGCATCTTTTGCAGCAGCCAGGAAGAAACCAACCGTTCATCTGCCGGAGAAAGCGTTACCATGAAGGCGTTCAGCGAGGCCGAATCGTCTGGGCGCAAGTCACTTTCGAGAATACGGACGAGAAGTTCTGCGTCGGGGACGTGCGCGAGAATCTCGCGCCAACTCTGTTGCCGAAGAAAGTCTCGAGCCGTTTCATCTCGTAGCGCCAAAATGCAAAGCATGGCAACATCGTGCCGCGGCGCAGGCGCCATCGCACTAGCACTATCCGTATCAGGCGGATGCTCTCTACTCGAGTACCTTTCGGCGCTCCGTTGCTGGGACACGAGCGCCTGAAAATCCGGGGCCGCTACACCGAGACGTGCGCTCACTTTGCTTATGACTTCTCCGCGCATGAGCGGATCGCGCACACGCGAAACGGTCTCGGCCAAGCGTCTGGCCAGCTGGATCTTCGATCCAAAAGAAGCGAGATCGACATTGGCTGTCTCGCGCTCAATCCAGTAATCGAAAAAATCGCGAGCGCTTGCGATGCGCCTTCCAAAGTCCTCTTTGCCTTCGCGCCGGACGAGCGAGTCTGGATCTTCGCCCACGGGGATTTCGGCCACACGCACAATCAAGTCATTCTGGAGCAGGGCATCGAGCGAACGTTCGGCGGCCTTCTGGCCCGCTGCGTCGGCGTCAAAGCAAAGCACAACTTCATTGACGAAGCGCTTCAAGATGCGTGCCTGGCGCTCCGTAAATGCTGTTCCCTGCGGCGCCACCACATTCGTGATGCCGGATTCAAACAAAGTTATCAAATCGAGCTGCCCTTCGCAGACAACTGCACAGTTGGCCTCGATCAGGGCACGCTTGGTTTTATCCAGCCCAAAAAGCACGCTGCCTTTTCGAAAAAGCGCCGTCTCGGGCGAGTTCAAATATTTCGCTGCGCCCTCTTCGTCGTGCAGGAGGCGTCCACTGAAAGCGATTACTTCGCCCACGTCATTGCAGATCGGGAACATGATTCGTCCGCGAAAACGATCGTATGAAGTTTGAGGTTTGACGTTTGAGGTTTGATCTTGAGCCCAGTCGCTTTCGTCCTTCGTTTTCACCAAGCCGCTCGCAATAAGCTCTCGCGCGTCGTAACCGCGCGTGCGCACCCAACTGCCGAATGCATCCCACTCTTCAGGTGCGTAGCCGAGTTGCCAGCGTTTCGCGATTTCCACCGTGATCCCCCGTGCGCGCAGGTATCTTCGTGCCGCGTCGCCTACTTCCCTCTTGATCAGGTTTTCGTGGAACCATTGCGCAGTCTCAGCATGCAGCTTGAGCAAACGCTGGCGCAATTCACGTTGCCGCTCTTCATCGTCGACTCCGCCCCCACGGGATTTCTCGATAACAGTGATCCCAGCGCGCGCGGCCAGTTTGCGGACGGCTAATGGAAAATCAATGTGCTCGTAATCCATCACGAACCGGAAGACGCTGCCGCCCACGCCGCACCCGAAGCAATGGAACGTCTGCCGGCTCGGGCTCACCGTAAACGACGGCGTTTTCTCCTGATGAAAGGGGCAGAGCGCCTTGAAATTCGCTCCCGCGCGTTTCAATGGAAAATACGAGGCGATTACTTCAACGATATCGTTCGAGGCGGCGATTTGCTCGATTGTCTCCGAAGGAATCGTTCCCATGCGCGCCTGATTATTTTTGTCTCGTTTGGCTTTGGAAGCGATGCCAAACTTACGCAGTGCGACTGCGTTTCAAAACAGTCATTGCTGAGCGTCTGTATCAGACGCGCCATCGAAATGAGACGCTGGCGTTTCACAGAAACGCCCTACAATCTTGCGCTATGTGAAAACAGGACTCTCGATCCTCGCGTTGATTTGCTCTATCGCGGCGGCGCCCGGCGATGCGCGCGAGGTCATCAATAAAGGTGACGTGGTTGTCGTGCCATTACGAGGGGAGGTTGCGCCTTCGCTCTTAGCGTTTTTGCGGCGCGCGGTGAAAACAGCCGAGAGCCACGAAGCGTCTGCGATCATTTTCGACATGAACACCTATGGCGGTCGACTGGATACCGCGGCCGACATCGTACATACCCTCAATCAAACAAAAATCCCCACGTACACCTTCATCAACACAAACGCCGGGTCGGCCGGCGCGATTATCGCCATCGCCACGCAACACATTTTTATGGCGCCGGTGAGCGCAATTGGCGCCGCCGCGCCGATTCTCCCTAGCGGCGAAGATCTTCCGGCCACCGCAAAGGAGAAGACGATTTCGTATTGGTCTGCGCTTGTCCGCGGCGCAGCGATTAAAAACGGGCACAATCCGGACGTCGCCGAGGCGTTTATGAACAAAGAGAAGGAAGTAAAAATCGGCGACCGAGTCGTCCATCCCAAGGGAGCGATCCTTACTCTCAATGCTCAGGAAGCAACTGAACGCATCAATGGCAAACCGTTGCTCGCTGAGGGCATCGCCGATTCTATCGTCGATCTAAGGAAAAAGGCGGGACTCAAAGGCAACATCGTCAACATCGAGCCAACTGGATTCGAGCAAATCGCGTTTTGGATCACCGCGTTGGCGCCTTTGCTGCTGCTCGGTGGAATTCTCGGCGCATATTTGGAATTTAAGATTCCGGGAGTAACGTGGCCCGGAGTTATCTCTGCAATTTGCTTCGCGCTCTTCTTCCTTGGCCACTATCTGGCCGGTCTGGCGGGTTGGGAAGTGGTCGCGCTGTTTGTCCTCGGAATGGTTCTTGTCTTGATCGAGATCCTTTTCTTCGCCCACAGCACGATCGTGTTCGGCGTAGTCGGCGTGTTTCTGATACTGGCCTCACTGCTCTGGACGATGATCGATCGCTATCCGGGCCAAAACTTTTTTCCGAGTGGCAAAATGCTCGCCGTGCCGTTGCTCAACATGTTCATCGCAATCGTAGGAGCATTTATCGTCATCGCGGTACTGGCGCGATATCTGCCGCGCACCAGCATTTACCGGCGATTCGCGCTTATAGATTCAAATCCGCCGGGCCCATCGCTCACCGGCGCCCCGCGCCAGTTCGCAACTGCGCTCGCGCTAGCGCCCGGAATGCAAGGCACAGCAGTCACTGTTTTGCGACCGAGCGGAAAGGCGCGTTTCGCTGACCGCGTGATCGATGTTGTCACCGAAGGGGAATTCATCGCGCCGCAAACACCCGTCACAGTAATTCAGACCGACGGAATGCGCGTTGTCGTGAAAAGCGCAGTTCAGGCTTAGCAGGAAAAATTTGTATACCAAGGAGGAGCATTAGCCGCCCGCGACGACGCGGATGAATTCGATGCGGTCGCCTTCGGCCAATGGTCGCTCTACCCATTCGTGTCGATGGACAGCGAGGCCGTTGTGCTCTACTAAAATCGATTGCGGCGGCAATTGGTAACGGTCGACCAGGTCAGCGATCGTTTTCGCTTCGCGCGCATCAACGGTTTCGCCGTTGAGTGAAATCTTCATGCACCGCAAAGCGCCTGGTCCCAATCTTTCCAGACCGGCTCGAATCCGCTGCGGCGAAGCACTGCTGCGATTTCGGCGGGGGAGCGTTCGTCACTGATCTCGAATTGGCCGGTCGCGAGTTGATCTTCGCCGTCCTGGTACTCGGGCGCGACAATGCGACCGCGCACAGTTCGATGGAGATGTTCGCGGCCCTGCCGCGTGTAACCGCCCGGCTCCGTATGGCTGCCGGCGCTCATCATCGTTACACCAATCGAAGCCAGTGAATCCCGCAGCGGCGCGCGCTCACGCGTGCTCAGCACAATGCCAAGCTGCGGAAAAGTAATGCGCAACGCGCAAACCAACTGCGCCAGTTCGCGATCCGTCATCGAGAAAAGCGGACGAAATCCACCCGCCGCCGGACGCAATCGAGGCAAGCTCACGGTGATTTGCGCCTGCCAGCTGTGTTTGAATAAATGTTCCAAATGCGCTGCGAGCGCGATGGCTTCCTCCTGCCAGCGCGACAAGCCGATGAGCGCGCCAATGCCGAGTCGGCGGAAACCGGCTGCATAGCCGCGCTCGGCGCAATCGAGTCGAAAATTAAAATCGCGTTTCGGGCCGGCTGTATGCATCTCCGCGTACACGCCGCGATTATAGGTTTCCTGATAGACGACGAGGCCCTCCGCGCCAGCCTCGACAATCGGCACATAATCCTCCGTCTCCATTGGTCCGACCTCGATCGAAATCGACGAAAAATCTGGCGCGAGCGCGCGCACGCATTCAGCGAGATAGTCACGGCTCACAAATTTTGGATGCTCGCCGGCGACTAGAAGGATTTGCCGGAATCCCTGACGCGCGAGATACTGCGCCTCGGCGACGACCTCGTTCACATCAAGCGTGACGCGAAGAATCGGATTATCGCGCGAGAAACCGCAATACTGGCAATTATTGATGCATTCGTTGGAAAGATACAGCGGAGCAAACAGCCGCATTGTTCGTCCGAAATTTTGTAGTGTTAGTGAGTGCGACATTCGCGCCATCGCTTCGAGTTCCTTATCTGATTTCGGCGCGATCAGATGCTCGAATCGCCTGATCAGCTCCGATTTTCTCAGAGCAAGGCTGTCCAGAGTTTCGACGAAAGACATCGACACAATTTCATGCGCAGGCCGGCGTTCGCAAACACCAATCAGCACTTTGGTTCGGACAACCCAAGCAGTTCGCCGATTCGAAAGCCACCGCTCCTTCCCATGCACGTACAAAAAAGCGGCGTCCGGTGTTCCGGACGCCGCTGTAGCAAATGCTATTGCAGACGGTTTAGAAGGCGAAATTCACACCGGTCCGAGCCATACCAAAGTTGTTTTTCGGGCCGTCCACAAAATTCCAGCTGAAGTCACTGACCCAGCCGATATGCGGGGTGAGGCGGATTTCCATGCCGCCGCCGACCTGCCCGATCGCCCGGGTCTCACTGCCGGAGTGAAAATTAGTGAGGACGTCGGGGTTTTCACTATCCGTAAACGTATCTCTTTGGCCCCCGCCGAAGATCGCACCGCCTCCGCCAAAAAGGTAAGGTGAAAATCGGGTGCAGGGGATCGGGTAACGCAACGTCAAGGTGCCTAAGACGGCGCCCACGGCGCGCGACTCGTGGCTGCTTGTGGCAAAGAAAAATTCCTGTCCGGGCGCCTCAAATTCATTGGCTTCCAACACACGTCGTCTGGCACTCACGGCCCAGCCTTCGACCCCGACTCCGATGTAACGCATGAAGAAGTACTTCAAATCTACACCGCCACCCCATGCATGGTCGGATTCGAGGTACCGATCATTCTCCCAGTTGTTCCCGGCGAACACATATGTTCCCCAAAGACTCACGTTAAACTCCCGATCGGCGTACCACTCCGGACAAGGTGGCGGAGCAGCTACCTGTTTCATTTCTTTGCCGGAATAATCAACCCCGGCAAAAGCGGCCGAAGCGATTACACCTGACCCCAACAGGCACAACACTAATCTTTTCATTATTTCTCCTTTTGGTTAAGTTTTCGTTTTCCACTCCAAACATATTGGAGCGTCCCCGTCAATAACGAAATTCGCTCCTTGTCTGGATGCGGCGACTCTGAGCCGGGCCGCCAAAGATTGCAAGGTCTTTTTTTAGCTGCTTTAAGCTTTCAGTTCCGCCCCGGTATTCGCGTCGGTAATGACGAACTTCTCATGGTGAAACGTAGGATCGCCGCGAAACATTAGACGACCTGCGTAACGGCGCTCCAGCTCCACCAACAGTTCTTCGTCTTCCTCTTTCAATCGCTTCAAAACGTCGGGGTTCAGGATCACCCGAAACTCGTGAATGCTGTCCTGATACGTGCGCATGACGGTGTTCAGAGTGCGGTGCAATTCCACGCTTGTGGTCATAGAGGTCTTCACAACTCCGCGCCCGGCGCAGTAGGGGCAGTTTTCGTAGATGGTGTCGCTCAGGCTTTCCTGCGCTCTTTGGCGGGTCATCTCCATCAGGCCGAGTTGTGAAATGGGAAGCACGTGCGTTCTGGCTTTGTCACGGGTGAGCCGCTCCTTCATCAAATTATAGACTGCCTGCTGGTCTCTACGGCCTTTCATGTCGATGAAATCGCTAATGATCAAACCACCGATATTGCGCAACCGAAGCTGGCGCGCGATTTCATCTGCCGCTTCCAGGTTTGTCTGCGAAATTGTTTTCTCCACATCGCGCCCGCCCTTGTTCCGTCCGGTATTCACATCAATCGCTACCAACGCTTCGGTTTCGTCGATCACAATATACCCGCCACACTTCAACCAAACTTGCCGGTGAAAAGCGTCGTCAATTTGTTTTTGCACGCCGTAAGTCTCGAAAATCGGCGTCGCACCATCATAAAAATGGACCCGATTTCTCGCGCGCCGGGAAATCTGCCCAATCATCTCGATCATTCTGTCTGTTGATGCGCGATCATCGCAAACGACCTGGTCGACTTCTTCGGTCAGAAAATCGCGCACGGTTCGCTCAACCAGGTCAGGTTCCTCAAAAAGGCGGCAAGGAGTCGGCTGCTCTCGAATGGCCTGCTCGACTTTGGCCCACTGATCGAGCAGGAAACGTAGATCGCGTACGAAGTATCTGGCGCGCTGGCCTTCGCCTACCGTGCGAATGATGACTCCAACACCTTCGGGAACATCTAGTTCGCGCAGAATCTTCCGGAGCCGCTCGCGTTCTTTTGGGGTCTCGATTTTTCGGGAGATACCGCTGTGATCACTGAATGGCATGAGAACCAGGTACCGCCCCGGGAAACTGAGATTGGTCGTCACCCTCGGTCCTTTCGTACCGATCGGGCCTTTGGTTACCTGCACAATGACATCCGAGCCGACTGGGTAAATGCTGGGTATGTCTTTTACCGTGATTCTTTTTCGAGGGCGCTTGTTGCCGCGCCGATCGATTTCTTCAATACCGCTGTCAAGCGCGGCCGGAATCGCGTCCCAAAAATGAAGGAACGCGTTTTTTTCGAAGCCGATGTCAACAAACATCGCCTTCAAGCCCATCTCGATGTTTCTGACCTTACCCTTGTAAATGCTGCCGACTATGTTCCGCGAACTTTTACGCTCGACGCTATATTCCTCCAGCCGGCCGTTCTCGAGCAGGGCGACGCGAGATTCGAGTTTTTCTACGCTGAGTATGAGCTTGTTGCCTGTCTTTCGAGAGGAAAGCCCCAAAATCTTTTTTACCTTGTCTATCATAAAATTGAAGTAGTTGGGCGGTCATAAGCAAGCTGTCCTACCGCAGTGGTTCTGACCGGAAGTTCATCGTGTTGTTGTTCCGCGCCGGCGGCTGGGCGGCGGCGGGGGCGCAGGCGCCGGTCGCGGGCGCATTCCAAAGATCCGTTGAAAGAAGTTGCGCGGCGCTGGCGTCGCAGCGGGAAGTGCCCTAGCCGCAGAAGCGCTCGCTCGCCGCCGAACGCTTCCTTGTGAATCTGCTTCGGGTTCGACATCAGGCGAGGCGTCTGAACTTGCCATCTGCGCTGTGGCATTTTGCGAATCGTCTGCGTTTTCTTCGTCCTCGCCTCCGAGATTCCCGCCCTTGTCGTGATAGGTCACATCCTTGATCATTTGGAATGGATTGGCCTTATGCGCGGGCGCGAGCCAGGCCACCTGCATGTCGAATTTGCCTTCATCTAATGCGAGCGAGCGCTCCAAGATTCTGTCGGCGATTGGGCCGGCCACGCTGCCGCCGTGCTCGCCGCCTTGCACCATCACAGCAACGACATATTTGGGATGCTCAAATGGGGCGAAACAAGCAAACCATGCAGTGGTATCCTTATGTCCCCGCACAGTGGCCTGTGCGGTGCCGGTTTTCCCCGCTACGACCCAATCTTTCAAACGTGCTCTACCGCCGGTACCGCCGTCTTCATTAACAACCTTCCAAAGGCCTTTGCGGACCAGCTCGATCTGGTCAGGGGAGATTTCCTGCCGTAAATCCGATCGCACGCGGGGCGGTGGCGCCGCTGGATTGCCTTGCCCATCTAACACCGGAGAGCCGTCTTGCTTCAAGACTTTATCGACCAAACGTGGGTAATAGCATATGCCGCCATTTGCGATCGCCACGTAGGCCATTGCCAATTGCAAGGGCGAAACAAGTGTGTATCCCTGACCGATTGAAACATTGGCGGTTTGAGCTTGTGACCACCTCTCTTGCGGATGATGGATTTGCATCCACTCCGGCCCTGGCATATTGCCGGTTTGTTCGCCCGTAAGTTGCAGGCCCGACTCCTCGCCGATTCCCAACATTTTGCCAACGTGGTCAATCGACTGAATGCTGGCTGCATTACCGTACTGATAGAAAAAGGAGTCGCACGACACCTTGATCGCATCGGCCAACCCAATTGTGCCGTGCGTGTAATGTTTTTCGGCCACCCAGCATTGGAAGAAATGGTCGCCGTAACTCACGCCGCCACCGCAGCTGTATTTGGCGCCTGCGAGATTTTTCATGCCGCGCAGACCGGCGAGTGCCGTGATGAGCTTGAACGTTGAGCCCGGCGGCAGGCAGCTGATTGCACGGTTGACCAGCGGATCGCCCTCGTCTTTTTGCAGTGCTTTCCAATCTTTCGCTTTGATGCTCGGGATAAAAGTATTTGGATCAAATGATGGAACAGTAGCCATTGCCAAAATGTTGCCATTGTTTGGATCGACAACCACCGCACCGGCCCGGCTTACGGCGCGCAGCGCTTCCTCCGCAATCGCCTGAATGCGCGCGTCGATCGTCATGAAAACGTTGGCGCCTTGTTGTGGAGGATCTTCGCGCAGGACGCCCTCGATTGTCCCCTTCGCATTCTTGCGCAAATAACGCACACCGGGTTTCCCGCGCAGGTATTCGTCCATCGCTTTTTCGATGTTCGACTTTCCTTCCATATCCTGCTGATAGAAGGTGAACTTCCTTGCTTCCTCTTTGTCGATGTCGTCAGGCATACCGACATAACCAAGAAGATGCGCGGCAAGCGCGCCATAAATGTAAGAGCGCACCGGTTTGATGGCGATATCTACTCCCGGTAGTCCGACATCATGCTCCGAAAATTTCGCTAAAGTGGGAAAATCGATGTCTTTAACGTATGAAAACGGGACTTCGGTGTCGTTACGATAGTGTTTCTGCAACCGGCCCGCATTATAATCGCGCGCCAGATTCAGGTCGTTGAGACGTGGGATGATGCCGTCATTTACAATCTTAATGATGTCGGGCTCCTTCTGATCTTTCGGCATGCCGTTGATGATTGCTCGATATTCACTCAAAGGCGGCGAACCAAAGCGTTCGCGATAGCCTTTAACCATTTCCGGCAGATAGAAATCGACCTCATAACTGGCGCGGTTTTGGACAAGAGTCACGCCGTTGCGGTCTTTGATCTCGCCGCGCACAGTCGGGATGCGCACAGTCGCTTGAGAACTGCCACGAAGCTGTGCGGTCCACTCTGTACCATGCGCCACTTGTATCCACCAAAGCCTGAGTCCGAGAGCGCCCAGGCCCAGCAGCATGAGTAAGCCGAGAAACTGAATCCGGACACGCGAAGTCATTCGGCTTCTGTTCATTCGAGTCGCCCCCTTTCCGGCCCGTACGGATAAGCCGTCATCCGTCCGATCCATTCCAGAAGCCAGAACAGGATCGGCGCCATGAGCATTGCAATGATCCCGGGCCCGCCGATTTGCCACCAAATTTCACGGGTAAAAACAAGAGAGCCGCGGCGGAATGTGATCATCAGGTATTGTGCCAAAACTATCAACGAGGTGAAAATGCCGCTCAAGATGGAATGCACTTCCCAGTGACCTCGGGCAAAGAGCGGTCTGAGTCCATGCATTATTCCTGCCAGCACACCGTACAGCAGTATCGACGATCCGGTTGAAATTTCAACCTTCCCGCCGATCACCTGTACGGTCAGCGCATCCAGCAAAACCCCTGCGTAGAACGCAAGCGTCAGCATGAGAGGAAACGGCAGGGCCATCGCTCCATAAAAAACAATTACGGGCACAATATAAACATGCGCATTATAGAGCCACGGCAGTGCCGGAATGAAAAGCTCCGCAATCTGCGCCACCAGCACCAGGAACAGCAAAAGAAAAAAGAATATCATCTTCGGCCTGTTACTACGAACACATCCTCCAGATGCGAGAGATCCACCGCTGGCGTCAGTTGTGCTTGTCCGTCCAATTCTCGAACGCGAAAACTTTTCACCACGCCAATGAGCAAGCCCGACGGGAAAACGCCGCCGACTCCAGAAGTATAAACCTTCTGTCCAGGCTTTAGGTCAGCCTGCTTCGATAAGAAATTCAGATCCAACAGTGGAGTGAGTCCCGTCGTCACTCGCTCGCCGGAGACTATCCCCTGCTCGCGGCTTCCTTCCACCGACGCCGCGACCCGGCAGTTCTCGTCGGAAACCAATAAAGCAACCGAGATGTTGTCGCTTACAGTAGTTATTTTTCCCACCAAACCTTCGGCCGTTACTACAGGCATGTCGATTTCGATGCCATCTTTCTTGCCACGATTGATCGTGACCGTCCGCCACCAAGTGGAAGAATCGCGCGCAACAATTTCTGCCGCGATCAACTTGAAGACCGAGCGCTCTCGATAATTCAGCGCGTGACGCAGACGATTCACTTCATGCTCCACATCGCGCAGGCCCTGGTTGGTTGCGCGCAGCTCTCGGTTTTCGACCTGAAGTTCAGTATTTTCGTGCTCTAGTTGTTCCAGAGACTTCAATCCTGTGCGCACCGATGTGATCTGTTTTTTCAGCCCTGAGCCGCTCGTCAAAAAGGGGGCGAGCAACTGATACACGCCGGCCTTGAATTTCTGCGTGGCGCTCGGACCGAAGCTGAGAAAATATCCCAGAATAGCCCCAAAAATCAGCAGCGCGATGATGTTTGTACGGCTCATCGCGATTGCGGATTGGCGATTGCGGATAGCGGATAGAACGCGATCGACATCAGCGGCAGATCAGAAATCTTTCCGCTATCCGATGTCCGAGATTCGCAATCTTTCTCATCGCCACTGGCGATCCGCTGAGGCGACCTGACGCAAAAACTTAAGTTCATTAAGGCATTTGCCGGTCCCTTCCGCGACTGCACTGAGTGGATCTTCAGCTACATGGACAGGCAAACCTGTTTCCTCACTCAAAAGTTTGTCGAAACCCCGCAGCAACGCACCTCCGCCTGCGAGTACCAATCCCCGATCGACAAGGTCCGCCGAAAGCTCGGGCGGACAGCGCTCCAGAGTAATGCGCACGGAATCGACAATCGTCGAGATCGGTTCAAGCAACGCTTCGCGCACTTCCTGAGAAGTAATCATGAGCGTTTTAGGTAAACCAGCGACCAGATCGCGCCCCTTTACTTCTACGCTGGTTTCCTTCTCACTCGGATAGGCCGAGCCGATCTTGATTTTAATTTCCTCGGCGGTGCGTTCGCCAACCATTAAATTGTAAGCGCGTTTCATATACTGAACGATCGCCTCGTCCAACTCGTCACCAGCGACGCGCACGCTTCGGCTAAATACAATTCCGGAAAGCGAAATAAGGGCGACTTCCGTCGTGCCTCCGCCGATATCGATGATCATGTTGCCGGCGGGATCTTGCACGGGTAGTCCCACGCCGATTGCCGCTGCCATTGGTTCTTCGATCAAATAAACTTTGATGAAATGCCGCAACATCGCCTCAGTAACTTCGAAGTCGGCAATGACACCATCTTTGAGCGGACGCACCGCGACAATGTTCGCTGGCGTGCGGCCGAGCATGCGCTTGGCTTCGTCACCTACTGCCAGGACTCTGTTGGTGCCGGCTTGCACCGCCACCACAGACGGCTCACGCAGAACAATCCCCTGATCTTTTACGTAGACGAGAGTGTTCGCCGTGCCGAGATCGATCCCGATGTCGCTGGATAACCAGCCGAAAAGTCCGTTGAACATGAATTATTTAGTAGCAGCACTTTCCAGTCCGAAGGAAGCGCGTTCACCCGCCTGAGCGGATCCTCTTCGCAGGACCCTTGCGCGGCGCGATTCGGCCAGGCTGAAACGCGGTAACATGAAACAGTGCGGAGCGCCGTCAAGCGCATATTATGGAAGTAATGGAGTGTTGAACTAGCAGAGTGTTGGAATTTGGTAGTTAGTCCATTACTCCTTTATTCCATTACTCCGATGCAAAGAATTATTGTCGCCCCGTCCATTCTTGCCGCCGATTTCTCTCGGCTCGGTGACGAAATTCATCGCGTCGAAGCCGCAGGTGCAGATTGGATTCATTGCGACATCATGGATGGGCATTTCGTCGATAACATTTCATTCGGGCCGGAGATTGTCGGGATTGTACGCCGCCTAACGAGGCTTCCGCTCGATGTCCATCTTATGATTGAGCACGCTGATCATTACGTGCCGCGATTTGTCAAAGCCGGCGCAAACTCCATCACCGTTCATGTGGAGCCGGAAGCGAAACACGATGTCGCGAAAACGTTGCAGCAGATTCGAGATACCGGTTGCCGCGCCGGGCTCACTTTAAATCCCGAAACCCCATTCGATTTAATCGAACCATTCATCCACAAAATCGACATATTGCTGATCATGACAGTGCACCCCGGTTTCGGTGGCCAACCATTTCGAGCTGATCAAATGCCAAAAGTTAGGCGCGCCAGATCGCTGAATGGCAAGATTGACATCGAAGTGGATGGCGGCATCAACCCGCACACGGCCAAGCTCTCACTCGAAAACGGCGCAAACGTCCTCGTCGCTGGCACCGCAATTTTTCGCTCCGAGGATTATGGCAAAGCCATTCGCGAGTTGCGCGGCGAATGACACGAGCTAGGAACGTCTAGCTTAGCGTATTTCGGCCGCTTCGCCCGCCATCACCGGCTCGGCTTCTTCGGTCGTTTCAGCCATCACTTCGTCAGTTTGCGTGACGCGTACAACTTCTTCGATGGTTGTTCTGCCTTGGGCGACGCGGCGCCAGCCGTCCTGCCGCAAAGTTTCCATACCTTCGGCAATGGCGCATTGCTTGAGCTCGCCCCCATCGCGTTTTCGCATGATCAGCTTTCTCAGCGGCTCAGTAATGAGGCAAATCTCATAAATCGCGGCGCGACCTTGATAGCCAGTCTGCCGGCATTGATCACAACCGGCCCCGCGCTGGAAGCTCGTGCCGAGTTCCTTCACCGGAAAACAGATCTCAACCAGATAGTCGCGCGGATAATCCACCATTTGGATACAGTCGGGACAAATCGTGCGGACAAGCCGTTGGGCGATGAACGCCTTCACCACCGACGAGAGCAGAAACGGTTCCACGTCCATGTCGAGCAACCGCGTGATGCCACCTACAGCATCATTCGTGTGAAGCGTGCTGAAAACAAGGTGGCCAGTCATGGCCGCGCGAATCGCGATGTCCGCAGTTTCAATGTCGCGAATCTCACCGACCATGACCACATTTGGATCCTGTCGCAAAATGTGGCGGAGACCTTTGGCGAAAGTCAGATCAATCTCTGGTTTCACATCGATTTGCGAGACACCGGGAATTCGATATTCGACTGGTTCTTCGATGGTGATGATGCGGCGTTGCACTGAATTGATGCTGGTCAAGAAGCAATAAAGCGAGGTCGATTTTCCGCAGCCGGTGGGCCCCGTGAGAAGGATAATCCCGTTGGGCTGCGCCAATAGGTGACGGATGATCTTCTCCTGCTTCTCGCTGAGATCGAGTCGATCAAACCCGAACTGCTGTTCGCTGCGGCTGAGCAAACGCAGACTGATCGATTCCCCGTTAACAGTGGGAATGGTTGAAACGCGCACGTCGATGTTTTGATTAGTCGCCTGCAAATTCATGCGCCCATCCTGAGGCAACCGGCGTTCGGCGATGTCCATGTGCGACATCACTTTCAGGCGCGAAATAATGGCCGATTGCAAGACCCGCAATTGCGGCGGCACAGCGACCTCGTGCAAGATCCCGTCGATTCGATAGCGAATCCGCAGATCATTCTCCAGCGGTTCAACGTGAATATCGGTCGCGCGCTCGAAGATTGCTTCGCGAATAATCTGGTTCACGAATTTCACCACTGACGCTTCCGGATCGTCGTCGTTCAGCTCAATGGCGGTTTCCGTGTCCTGAAACACCTCGAAGGCGCGGTTCGTCTTTAAGATTTCATCGAAAGTCTCCGCGCCAACGCCGTAGAGCGTTTTCATCGCGCGCAAAAGCTGCGCGCGCGGCACCAGGACCCATTCGGGCGGTTTTTTCAAGAGCTGCGCTGCGAGCTGCCGGCCAATGGAATTGAAAAGATCGTATGTCGCCAACACAACCGAATTTTCCTTCGCCTCAATCGGCAGAATGTGATGTTGAAAAACAAAACGGCTCGGTAACGCCGATAGTGTCGCCCGATCTATCTTTTTCGCCTCGATGGAGACTACCGGCACGCGGAAGAAATTCCCGATTGCCCCGAGGAAGCGCTGCTCGTCCACTTTGCCGGAATCGAGCACCTGGCCCACCCACGAACCGCCGTTCAGGTTTATCGCCAGCTGCGCGGCTTCTTCGTTCGAGGGCACGCCGCTTTCCAGCAGCAAATTAATCAGGGATTGACTGGGGGCTGAGTTCATTCAGGGAAACTCACGGCATGTGTAATGCGCGCCGCACAGGATCGGTAAGTGTGCCGGTGACGCGCATGGAATAATTCTTTTGCAGCCGCGCGATCGCATCGCCCACCTCTGGCGTAAACACGCCATCAACGGGACCGCAATAATAGCCCAGTCGGCGCAACGCCGTTTGCATTGAGCCCACATAAGCCGGGTTCAGGATAAGTTGTTCTGGGGCCTTGAAGTAATAACACCATCGCCAGTGATATCTCGCCGCGAAATCTGTGGCGTTCACACGGGGCCCCTGATGGACCAATCCCCATTCGCTTCTCTGCGCCAAAGGATCGGTCGGACGAAAAAAATCGTGAGACAAAACGTCGAACTCATCACCTTGCGCGATGGTTGCACCAAGGCCGAGAATCAAACCGATTACTATTCGTTTCATGAAAGAGAGAAGGAATTACTGCATATCTTTCGCCGCGGGAATATCGGGCGGCGGCAAGGCCAGCTGTTTGCCGGTTTCCGTCTTGGGGCAGTCCGGACACTCGTTCTGATCGAGTTCCGGCCCAAAATGCGTGGTGTCCTCATATTTTTGGCGCAGCCGATAAGCGTCCAACTTGGTCAGGGTCACCTGCGGACACATGAGAATGATCAGCTCGGTGCGCGTTTTGCCGCTTGACGTGGCACGGAACGCCGCGCCGATTAGTGGAATGCGCGAGAGGTAGGGAAAGCCCTGATAATTTTTTTGCTTATTTTCTTCAACCAGCCCGCCCAGAATGATGGTCGATCCGTTCGCCACGGAAACATTCGTGCGAACATAACGTGTTGCGATGGTCGGGACCGAATTGCCACTGATATTGACGTTTCCTCCCACCACGATGCTATCGATCTTCTGCAAAATATCTAGCGACACTTCCTTCTCGGAATTAATCAGCGGCACCACCTCGAGTTGCGTCGCCACCTTCTTGTACTCAATGCTCGCCGAAACAGCAGCTGTCTGATTTATAACCCCAGCGTTCGCATTTGTAAGGGTATTTACCGGGACGGGAACCTCCTGCCCGGAAGCGATAATCGCTTTTTTGTTGTTGCTCGTGAACACGGTCGGCCGCGTCATAACTCTGAACCGACCGGTGGCCTCGAGCAGATGCACAATCGCGGCGAAGGCATTGCCAGCCGCGACATATATGTTGGTGCCATTGGCTACGTTCTGAATAATCTGGCTGAAATTGATCAGATTCGAAGGATCGATGATGTTTCCCTTTCCGGGGGTGGTTATCGTTCCGGGGCTGGTTCCAACGCTGGGTCCAGGTGAGGCCGAGGAAGTGATACCCGGAATTGCAGGGATGTTGCTTTGCTGGAATATGGTGTTGTTGCGCGAGATTCCCACGAACCTCTTATTATACTTTGCGAACCAATCGACGCCGAATTCTTCGTTGTTGCTGAGTTGCAACTGGCCAATAACCGTGCTGAGTGCCACTTGGGGCGCCTTCACGTCCATTTCATCCAAAATCTTTTCCACCTTCACGACGACCTCGCGGTTGCCTAGCATGATGATGGCGTTTGCACGCTGATCGGCGATGAGCTTGGCGTTTCCGACCGTGACCGCTTGGGGCGTGGTGTCCACTGGCTGTGTGGAAAGTTCTTCGGAAATGTTCAGCGAGCTGCCGGTAGAAGTGCCACCAATGCCACCTGTCTGCCCCCCCATGAGCCCGCTGTATGGACTTGTCCCTGTAGTGCTCGCCCGGCGCTGTTGTGGTTGTCCCTGCCCAGGCGAAGCTCCTGGAAGCGCTGCGCCTCCGGCGCCCGCGCCAGCAGCTTCCATCCCCGGCTCGGTCAATGCCTGCACCAGCACCGGCAGAACCTCGCCGGCGGAAATGTATCGCAGCGGCCTGGTGACCGGCTTTCCAAATTCAACGTTCGCGTCAAATTCGTGGATGAGTTGCCGGATGAAAGGCATGTTGATCGGCCGCGTCACGATGTGAATGCGGTTGGTGCGCACGTCGGGAGTAACTTTGATTTTGCCCACGATCACCGCTTCTTCGGATAGCACTCCGGCGCCGCCGGCTTCAGCCGGTACCGGTTGCGGCACGCCCCCGGGCACCTTCACCGCACGAACGCCCGGCTGACCCGGCGTTTCAGTGCTCTTTTCGAAAATTTCCTTGAGCATATCGACGACCTTGCTAGCGTCGGCGCGCTCGAGCTTAACAAATTCACTCACCACTTCCGCCGGGGCAACGTCCACTTGTTCAATCACACCGGCAAGCTGTCGAATGATGTCGGCGTTCTGCGTCACCAGAAGACTGGACGATTTCGGCAGAGCCAGAATGTTAATTGTGCCTGAGCTCCCCTGAAAGTATGCCATCAACACTTGTTGAAGTTCCTGCGGATCCGCGTACTGCAGCTTGAACAAGAAGCTCACCACGGGATTACCCGCGGGAATGTCCCCCAGATCAGAAATAATCGGCACCGGCGCCTTCCGCGGATTTTGGCCTGCCCCCACGACGTCGACTATGTCGCGAGCTGCTGGGACGAGCGAAATCCCATTGAGACCCATGCTCATCTCGATGATCTTGATTGCCTCATCGCGCGACACGTCTTTGGCGATGAAAATGTTCACCTTGCCCTGCACAAAATTATCCATCACCAGTTTCTTACCGGTGAGCTGCTCGTACAGATGCAAAACATCTACTACATCGCTGTTTGGAAACTGGAGCCGAACTGTTGCTGGCGCGCCCGGGGGAGCAGGCGCGTCCGCCGGTGGCGTCTTCGCTGCCTTTGGAGCAGGCGGATCTGGCAGTGGCGTATTCGCTGCCTGGACCGGTCGCAATGGCTCGGGACGCTGCGATGCGCCCTGAGCTGAAACTGACGTCGCGCTGGCAAGCACGAGCATCGCGATGCAGAAAAGTCGGTGCACAGTCCTATCTGGGTGGATCGGCGACGCTAGTAGATTTATGATACCCGTCAATGTATTTCCCTCCGTTGAAACGATCCTTCACTGCTCGGGCTGGATGTGGCAAAGCCCCGTAGTTTACTGCCGATTGCTGATGCTGCAAGTGATTCGCCGTCCAAATCCGGGGGTGCTTCGCACCGCGGCGATTACTGCTTGGATTTTGATGGCGGTAAGTGTTTTCGCTGTTCCGACAGACACCGTAAATCCAGTTGCTCAAATTCAGTCCGTCATTCGCGCTCAACAGGACGCCTGGAACCGGGGCGACATTGATGGATTCATGAAGGGTTACGCGCGCTCACCATCAACTATTTTTATCTCGGAAGACATAGTCAGACGCGGCTGGGAAACGGTGCGCGAGCGCTACCGAGAAAAGTATTCTGACCGCGCGAAGATGGGGACGCTCACTTTTTCCGAGATTGAAATCGCACTGCTATCACCTGATTCAGCTGTAGTGCTCGGCCGCTGGAGCTTAGAGCGCGCAAAGGATCGCCCGCACGGCCGCTTCACCTTAATCTTCAAACGTCTGCCGGAAGGCTGGCGAATTGTGCACGATCATACATCGGCGGCGCCGAGTAAATAATTGGTTACAAGAGTTACACCGTTAAATCGGAAGCTCTTTGTAACATTTGTAACGCTTTTAACTTTTTAACCTCACGAGAAGCTTCTCATGAATGTTATCGAACCCGCCGTTACTGAAAACCACTACCACGTCTTTTGGCCGGAGCATCGGAATGATGCGGTCGACAATGGTATCGGCGTTCTGCTCGTAAAACGCAGGGCGGCCGGCCTTGGCAATCGCAGCCACAACCTTCTCTGGTTTTAATCGCTCATCTTCGGGGATCTGTTCCAGCTTAGCTACCTGAGAGATGAAAACTCCATCGGCCAGCTTTAGCGCCTCAGGAAGTTGCTGTTGAAAGACCGCGCGCCGGGTGGTATTCGAGCGCGGTTCGAACACGGCCCAGAGCCGGTGCCCCCGATAGCGATGACGGAGCGCCAGCAACGTCTGGGCGACTGCTGTGGGATGGTGCCCGAAATCGTCAATCACCTTCACGCCGCGCGCTTCACCACGAAGCTCCAGCCGCCGCGCAATACCGGCAAAACTCTTGAATGCGCTGTCGATTTTCTTCTTAGGCACATCATAAAAACGCGCCGCCATCGCCGCCATCGCGGCATTGCGGACATTGAATTCACCAACGAGCGGAATTTCGAAAGTTTCTTCCCCGAGCTTGAACCTGGAGCTCTCGGAGGAGTAAGCCACCTCCCGGATCCTCTGCGCGCAATTTTTGGAGAAGCCGACCTCGATCATCTGTGCCAGGCAATCTTTGGCGACTTCTACGCAATTCGGATCATCGCCATTCAAGAGCACCATTCCATTCTGAGGGACGATATTGAGTAAACGCCGGAAGCTGAGCTTGATCTCATCGAGATTCTTGAAGATGTCCGCATGATCGAACTCGATGTTGTTTACGATTAGCAGTTCCGGCAGGTAATGAATGAATTTTGAGCGCTTGTCGAAAAACGCAGTGTCGTACTCGTCGCCTTCAATCACGAAATATTTTGAATCGCTCAGGCGCGCGCCTTCACCAAAGTTTTTCGGGATGCCACCGATGAGATAACCGGGCTTCCGTCCGGCTTTCTCCATGATCCAGGCAAGCAACGCGGTGGTGGTTGTCTTACCGTGCGTTCCGGCAACCACGAGATTATGACGGCCGCGCAAAAAATAATTTTTCAGCACTTCCGGCAACGAGAGGTAAAACAGTTTTCTGTTGAGGACGGCTTCTACTTCCGGGTTGCCGCGCTTCATGGCGTTGCCGATCACTACCAAATCCGCGTCGGCCGGGATGTTCTCTGCGCGATAGCCCTCCTTGAGTGCGATGCCCTTCTCCTGAAGAAAGTTCGACATCGGCGGATAAACATTTTCGTCCGAACCAGTGACCTTAAAGCCGCGCGCTTGCAGTGCAGCCGCCACCGACGCCATCGCGGTCCCGCAAATTCCGAGGAAGTGAAATTTTCTTGGCGCTTCCTTCACGCGGATTGTTTACGCAGCGTTAGCGCGTTTGGCTAATTAAAACCGGAGTGTCTAAACTCGAGCTTGGATGTTGAAATTGGAGGTCCTATTTCTTCGTGAACACCTCCACCGCATCCCACGCTTCGTCGGGCGGTGCTTGTTCGTATTCGAGCGTACGCTCCAGATACATCTTGGCCAGCCCATCGTCCGGATAAAATTCCAGGAAGCGTGAAAAAAGGATCTTCGACTCAGTAAAATCGCGGGTGCGAAATTTCTCCAATCCTTCTTCGTAAGTTTCCAGCCATTTCAGAAATTCCGGATCGACCTTCTCGTCTCGTGCACCAACGAAAGTAAAAACCTCTACGGGTTTGATTTTGCCTTTCACCTGGACACGGGCAACGGAACGGAGATGAACCTCCTCTCGCACCAGTTCGGCCGCTGAAGCGCCAACGAGAATATCGACGCCATAAATTCGGGTAAGCCCTTCCAGTCGCGACGCCAGGTTTACTGCATCGCCAATAACCGTCGGATCCATTCGCTCCTGCGATCCCACGTTGCCAACAATGACTTCGCCTTGATTGATGCCGATGCCCATGCCCAATCCCATACGGCCTTCTCCACGCCATTTTTCATTGAGCTGTCGTAGTTCTCTGCGCATCGACAGCGCCGCGCGTGCGCAATTTTTCGCGTCTTGCGCCATGCCAAGGCTGCGCACGTTACCCCACACGGCCATGATCGCATCACCTATGAATTTATCGAGCGTGCCACCATTGCTGAAAATGACGGAAGTCATTCGGCTGAGATGCTCATTGAGCTGCGCGACCAATGCTTCGGGATCCGCTTTTTCGGACAACGTAGTGAAACCGATCAAGTCCGAGAACAGAATCGTCACCGGCACCCGCGCGCCTTTTAGCGTGCTGTAGTAGCTGTCTGGGTTTTCCAGAATTTCCTTAACTAAATTTTTCGAGACGTAGCGTTCCAGGGTTCGCCGGGTACGCAATTTCTCGATCCGCTCCAGGGCGTATTCGAATCCAAGCGAAAACAATCCGCTGAGTAAGAGAGCGGACAACACGGGTACCGTAAGCAGCAGGAGCCCCGTCTTGTCATAGAACAATCGGGTCGTCCCGAGATAGGCAGTCGTAATCGCAACCAACGCGCCGAGGCAAAGCAATGGCCTCCGCAAGAAAGCGACAAGCGACCACGCGATAAGCCCTGCCATGCCAACGAGAGCGAAGCCAACTTTCCGCGGCGTGGGCTGCAAAAACTCGTGACCCATCGCCGCAGCCATCGCCTGCAAATGAAGTCCCGGACCCGATGTGAGTGGGCTCATTGGCGTATCGAAAACGTCATGCTCTACCTGCGCTGACGCCCCAACAATCACCACCTTGCCTTTGAAAAAGGCGCCGTCCGCGTAATTGGCGTGCCAAAGTTTCGGATCGAAAACTTCGTAGAGCGGGCGCGGCGGGAATGCGTCCGGCTCAGTGAAACGAATCATGTGCCCTCGGAAATCGCGCGGCACATCATTCCCGTGGCCGATTTTCTCGAGGCCGCGTGCGGAAAGCGATTCATAAATTTCCTCGCCCGGCTCAGGCGGCAAATCCGCCAGCTGCCGATTTGTCACTCGATAATTCACAGCTCGAATTTTTTCGTCGAGCGGGTCGGCCCAGAAATTCACGAAGCCAACCCGGTCATCCTGCAGTTGCGGCGAGGGAATCAGCGCATCGTTTGGCGTAACCGCCTGCTTGGCATTTTGGACATCGAAATTGGCGCCAAGGACGACCTTGTCGCGATAACGATCCAGCGCGGCGTGAAATGCTGGGTCACCCTCGTTGGGCGGATTAAAAAGCAAATCAAACATCACCAAGCGCGCACCTGCCGCAAAAAGCCGATCAAGCAAAAGCGCCCAGACTTCCCGTGACCACGGGAACGGCTGCTCGGTCATTAGTTGAAACGCGCGGTTGCCCGCGACTTCTTCAGCCGTCAGCGGCGGCAACTGCAATGTGCTTTGATCAAGTCCGAGAAAAACAAAATCTTGAGGCGCCGCGGTCTTTCGACCCTCGCGTCGAAGCAAATCTTCGAAACTTTGCTCTCCCCGCCATGGCGCGGAGAGAAACGGCACACTCGGCAGAAAATGACCGAGAAGTATCACGCCCGTCCAAAAAAAGCAGATAGAAGCCAGGATTAGGAATCGATGACGTCCGAGCCAGTGCATGCCGGCAGAATCTAGCACCAAAATGTTGAAGCGTTAAAGTCTCGGTTAGGCCGCTGCTGCTTCTCACCCAGCGAAAAGCAGTTGTCATTCTCGACTCGCTACTTATTGTTCGTCGCTCGGCGCCGCCGCGTCGTGACGATTTGCGCACCTGGTTCCACGCGATGGAACTGCGTCAGTGAGTGAGGTCGCGAAGATCGATAATGGAATAAACAACTCGCTGGACGAGGAGTCCCGAAGCGATTCGAGACAAAGAATTATGCCAAGAGCCACCAATGCCCCGGCAAGCCGGGCGCGCCGCAAACGAATCCTAAAGAAAGCCAAAGGCTACCGCGGACGCCGTTCGAAACTTTTCCGCTACGCGAAGGACGCGATAATGAAAGCCCAGTATTGGGCCTATCGCGACCGCAAAACACGCAAACGCACGTTTCGTTATCTCTGGATCCAACGGTTGAACGCGGCAGCTCGCGCAAACGGAATGACGTACAGCCGGTTTGCAGAAGGGTTAAAAGCCGCCGGCATTGGACTCGATCGCAAAGTTCTCGCCGATATTGCGGTGGCAGACGCGAACGCGTTCAAATCGATTGTCGAGCAAGCGAAGAGCGCGCTTGAAGACAAAGCGAAGTCGAAGAAGAAAGCGGCGTAAAGATCAACATCTCAAATTCGACGTTGAGCGTTGCGCGTTGACGATTCAACGTTGCGTTGATCATGGCTCATCGGCTGGAACAACTCCGCGACGAAGCGCTGCGCGAGATCGAATCTGCGACTGACGAGCAAGCGCTCGAAACCACGCGAGTGAAATATCTCGGACGCAGCGGTAGCATCGCATCATGGGGCGAGCAAATGAAAGCGCTCGCGAAGGAAGAGAAGCCAGTCATTGGCAAACTACTCAACGAGGTTCGCAACGCCGTCACGGCCGCGATTGAAACGCGCAATGCACAATTCCGTTTACAACAAGAATCGGGCGCGCTTGCGAAGATCGACATCTCACTTCCAGGAACCCCGCATGAGATCGGTTCTCTGCATCCGCTTCACCAAATGCACGAGCGTGCAATTCAAATCTTTCGACGAATGGGTTTCGCCGTAGCCGAAGGTCCCGATATCGAAACGGAGTGGTACTGTTTCGATGCTCTGAATACGCCACCAGACCACCCTGCCCGTAATGAACAGGATACGTTTTATTTGTCCGACGGTCGACTTCTGCGAACGCATACATCAACCGTGCAAATCCGCGCGATGGAATCCGCACAGCCGCCCCTACGCATGATTGCTCCAGGCGCGGCTTATCGGCGCGATGAACTCGACGCGACCCATAGCCCACAGTTTCATCAGATCGAAGGATTGTATGTCGATGAAGACGTCAGCGTCGCGGATTTGAAAGGCGAGCTCGAATTCTTCCTGCGGGAACTCTTTGGTTCTGGAACCGAAGTGCAATTTCGTCCGCATTACTTTCCGTTTACCGAGCCGAGTTTGGAGGTTTATGTGCGATCAAAAGCTCTGAAGCGCGGCGAGCAGTGGATCGAGGTGGCCGGTTGCGGCATCGTGCATCCAGCCGTTTTCGAAGCGGTCAACAAAGCGCGGGGCGATAAAGCTTACGATCCCGAAAAGTGGACCGGCTATGCGTTCGGGCTGGGCATGGATCGCCTCGCGATGATTCTGTTCGAGATTCCCGACGTCCGCCTGTTCGCGCAAAACGATTTGCGCTTTCTCCGTCAGTTCGCATGAGCCTTTCTTGTCATTCTGAGCGGACATGACATTGAGACGAATATGAAATTTTCCGTTAATTGGCTGCGCGAATTTGTCGATCTCCCAAAAAGTCCGGAAGAGATCGCCGAATTGCTGACTCGCGCCGGCATCGAAACCAAAAACATCGAAACGCGCGGCGCGAACATCGACAAAGTAATTGTTTCGCAAATCATCGCGTCGTCGCGCCATCCGAATGCTGATCGGCTGACAGTTTGCGAAGTAGACGACGGCAGCGGCACGAAGCGCCAAATCGTTTGCGGAGCGACGAATTACAAAGTTGGCGACAAAGTTCCGCTCGCGTTGCCGGGGGCAAAGTTGCCGAACGGAACTGAGATTCGAAAAAGCACGCTGCGCGGTATCGAATCCGAAGGAATGCTTTGCAGCCCAATCGAGATCGGCCTCGGCGAAGATGCGTCTGGCCTGTTGATTTTGTTGCCAGATGCAAAAATCGGCGCGCCGATCGCTGATCTTTTCCCCGCGGAAACGATTCTCGACGTCGAGATCACGCCAAACCGTGGCGATCTGCTGAGCCATTTCGGTCTCGCCCGCGAAATCGCTGCACTCAGCGGAAACAAGCTCAAGTTAATGCCGCGTGAAGTGAAGATCGAGATCAGGAGATCAGGCGTGAGCATCGACGCAACGCGCGAATGTCCATTTTTCTCGGCGCGGAAAATCGACAATGTGAAAGTGGGTCCAAGTCCGCAATGGTTGCGCGCGAAGATCGAGAGCGTTGGCATTCGCTCCATCAACAACATCGTCGACATTTCGAATTTTGTAATGCTGGAGGTCGGTCAACCGACGCACGCGTTCGATGCCGATAAGTTGAGAGGCAGCATCAATGTGCGCCTTGCACGTGACGGCGAGAAATTTCTCGCCCTTGATGGAAAGACATACTCGCTCAAGCAGGACAACTGTGTCGTCGCCGATCAAGAGCGGGCCATCGGAATCGGCGGTGTAATGGGCGGCGAAGAAACCGGTGTGACCGATTTGACCAAGAATATTTTGCTCGAAGCCGCTTATTTCCTGCCGTCAAGTATTCGGCGGACGGCGCGCGACTTAAATTTACCAAGCGACGCGAGTTATCGCTTCGAGCGCGGCGTGGATCCGGACATGATTTTGCGAGCTTCGCATCGCGCGACCGAATTGATGCGCGAGATCGCTGGCGGAATACCGGCAAAAGAAATTCACGTTGCCGGTAAACTTCCGGCCAATCCAGCTAACGTTTCATTGAGTTACGAGAAATGTGATCGCGTAATCGGCGTCGCAATTAAACCAAAAACCGTTGATGAAATTCTCACGCACTTCGGGCTAAAAAAAATCGGGAGCACAAGCAATGGTGCGACGTGGAGGATTCCGAGTTACCGGCGGGATTTGCAGCGCGATGTGGATCTTATCGAAGAAGTCCTTCGCGCGTATGGAATAGACAAGATTCCGGGCAGAACGCGCGGCCGTTTCATGCCAGTGAGTGACGCTGATCGCTTACACGATCTCGAAACGCTTTTTCTGCGAGAGCGATTGGCTGGATGCGGGTTATCAGAAGTGCGGACGTCAAAGCTAGTTTCGCGAAGCGCCTCCGCTTTCAGCGAAGGTGCAATCGAGCTGCGCAATCCGTTGAGCGAAGATCACGTCGCGCTGCGGCCAAGTTTGATCAGCGGTTTGATCGGAGTGCTCGAACGAAATGTTCGTGGCGGAGCCGAAAGTGTTTCCATTTTTGAAATTGGGCGCGCATTTATGCCGCCATCTGGAAAAGAGGAACGGCATCTGGGAATTTTGCTCTGGGGAAATGTCGCAACCGCGCCGAACTGGCGAGCGCGGACAAAACGCAGCCTCGACTTGTTTGATCTCAAGGGCGCGCTCGAATGCGTTGTTCCAAATCTGTCGTTTCGGCCAGGAAAATTCCCTGACCTCGCGCTCGCGGTCGAAGTTTGGTCAGGCGATCAGCTGATCGGCTTCGGCGGGCAACTCTCGGCGAGCAAATCAAGCGCGCCGGGTTCGGTGCTCGTTGCCGAGCTGCATGCCGATCTTCTTTTGGTCAGAGGCGAACCAGCAAAAAAATTTCGAGAGCTCGATCGCTTCCCATCGATCACGCGCGATATCGCGATCATCGTCCCTGACGAAATTTCGCACGAGAAAATCTTGCGCACCATTCAAGAACCGCGCGAGCCGCTTCTGGAAAGCGTGGACTTGTTCGACTTATTCGCCGAAGAAGTCGGAGCGACACAAAAGTCGCTCGCATATCGATTGACATATCGAGACCGAAGTCGCACACTGACGAGTGATGAAGTGAACGAAGTGCACGCCAGGATTCGCGAAAGACTGAAACGCGAGCTGGGCGTCACACTTCGCGAATAGTTCTTTGAAACTGTGAGAGTCGTTTGTTGAGGGTTGGGAAGAAAACCAGTGCTTTTCGCTCAACTCTCAACTGACGGCTCTCAATCCATCTCGAGTGGTTGATGCAAATTTTTACCCTGCGATGTTCGAGATTACAGGTGGGATTCCCGAACCGATATTTGACGAACCTCAGGAGGCTGAGTCGCTCGCAGAATATGGCAGGCCTTGATTGGAAGTCAGACGCTGCGGCGACGGTCATCCACCCGTTACGAAAAGGGAACGGGAGATCCGCCTAAACGGCATCGGCGGGGTAAACTTGAAAACCCGGATCGAAATTTCGATCCGGGTTTTTTTTGTTAAAGCGTTAAAGAGTTGAAGAGTTAAAGAATTAAAGAAGACATCGCAGGCACGGGCCTGGCTATCCGCTTCAACGCTTCATCGCTTCAACAGATTTGAAAACGGCGCGCGGAGATCGATAATGCGCAGTGACGTGCGCACACTCCTAGCCCTCGAAGACGGTCGATATTTCGAGGGTGAATCCTTTGGCGCAACCGGCACTCGGGTTGGCGAAGTTTGTTTCAATACCGCCATGACCGGCTATCAGGAGGTGCTGACCGACCCATCATATCGCGGACAAATCGTGGCGATGACCTATCCGTTGATTGGAAATTACGGGATCAATTCGATCGATCAGGAAAGCTCTTCGCCGCATGTCCGCGGATTCGTCATAGAAGAATTGACGGAAGTTCCGAGCAACTGGCGCTCCGAAATGACGCTCGACGATTATTTGCGCAAATGGAATATCCCTGGTGCAAAAGGGATCGACACGCGCGCCCTCACGCGGCATCTGCGTACCCGCGGTGCGATGAAAGCCTGTTTAACTACGGAGGAGATTTCGCCTGAAGAAGCGACGCAAAAGGCGATCGAAGGCGAGGGCGTGATCGGGATGGATTACGTTCGCGAAGTTTCAACGCAAAAAATTTACCATTGGGATCCTGAGGACAAGCTGAGCGCGCCGTGGTCGATTCCCAAACCGCGAGATGGAGAAAGCAGGCGGGCGTTGCCTCCGACCCGATTTCGGATCGCCGCGTACGATTATGGCATCAAACAAAACATTCTGCGCCTGCTGCGCCAGAAAGGTTTTGAAGTGACCGTTGTGCCGGCGACAACGATGGCAGACGAAGTGCTCGCGCTTGATCCCGACGGAATTTTTCTCTCTAACGGGCCTGGCGATCCCGCGGCGCTGCCATACGCGCACAAAACCGTGCACGATTTGATGGGCAAAAAACCGATCTTCGGAATCTGTCTCGGCCATCAAATTCTCGGCTTCGCGTTCGGCGGCTCGACATTCAAATTAAAATTCGGCCATCGCGGCGCCAACCAGCCGGTAAAGGATTTGCGCACCGGCAAAGTGGCCATCACTGCGCAAAATCACGGATTCGCCGTCGATGCGCAGTCGCTTCCTTCGAATGTGGAAGTCACGCACATCAATTTGAATGACGGCACGGTGGAGGGAATGCGTCACAAGGAATTGCCCATCTTTAGCGTGCAATACCATCCGGAAGCGGCACCCGGCCCGCACGATGCCTCGTACTTTTTCGATCAGTTCGCGGACTTGATTGAGAAGCAGCGGTAGCCGCCGCCGTGTGGGCGGCGCAGCATTCGCGATCCAGCAACTTCAACGTCGCGCTTCGCACAGCGAAGCGACTACAATTGACCAACGCGCCGAGCAGCCGACATTGTCTCATGTTTAACTCAAGTCCAAGTCAACCGAGCGTTTTGAAAATTGCAGTCGTTGCGACGTTTATTGCAGCACTCGCAGTTTCCCCGTTAGCGCTCGCGCAAGAGCATGAACACGGAAAACAAGACCTGACCGCGGCGGCCGAGAAAACTGTTACCGGCGAAGTGGTGGATATGATGTGTTATGTCGATCATAATGCCGTCGGCGAAAAACATGGGCAAACGTGTGGCGCCAAATGCATCAAAAGCGGTGGCCCGGTGGGCGTCGTTGAAAACGGTAAAGCTTATCTTGTCGTGGGCGAGCACAAGCCGATGAACGATCAGCTGGCGGAGTACTGCGGCAAAACCGTGACGCTCAAGGGTAAAATGGCCGAACGCGGCGGCATCGCGATGCTCGAGAACGCCGAGATCGTCAAGCAATAATTGTAGCCGTTTCGCTGTGCGAAACGCGCACGTCGCCCGCAGGGCGACGGCTACAGCGCCCTATTTATAATACGGCCTGAGCGAGGGACGAAGCTTCCCCACTCGAAGAGCCGTTTCGATCTGCAAATCAGAAACGGGCGCATCAGTGAGCTTCCGAATCTCGCCTGCCTCAAGTGCCGCGACCGGCAAGCCATCGCGAAACAGAATCCGGCTTGCGGTGAGCGCGGCAATTCGTGGTCCAGGGGTCAGAATGCCCTGCAAATTTAACGGGTCCGCAGCGCTCAGCGTGATCAGTTCGCCATTTGGCGGCACCTTGCGAATGGAACGCAACAAACCAATAGCTTCGGGCAAAGCGAATTGTTCGCCGCTGATTCCCCCCACAAAATAGCCGCCGCGAATCTCGCCGCGCGCTTCCCACCTGCGATAGATTCGCCCCAGCTCGTACCAACCGACGCCGAGACTTTCGCGTTCGAGCAAACGGCGAAACACAATGCCGTAGCGACGCAGCAACGTCCGCGCAAATTTCTCGATCGCAGCGTCGCGCGCGGAACTTTCCGCTCCATTTGCTGACGGTTGCGATCTGATCTGCGTTCTCAACAACGACCAGCGACCAGCAAACTCGATGCTCGCAAGACTTGTCTTGCGCCGGCGTTTCCCAATGTTCCGGCCAAATGTGGGGCGTTTATTCGATGGGACGAGGAGTGCACGCAAGCCATCGAAACTATCTGAAGTCACCAGACCGAGCGCGGCAAGCTGCGACAACGCCTCTTCAACTTGAGAAGGTAGCAGACTGCTCCGCCACACAAGCTCAGCGAAGAAGAGCGCGCCACCGCTTTGCAGCGCCTCAAAGACAGTTTGGCTTCCGATCGAAAGTTCAATCGCGGAATTCGGCTGAGTAAGCATCAGCCAGTCCTGTAGATTCTCGCGCTGGCAAAGTGCGATTGGGCTTGACCGTAGTGGCGCCGAAACACGCCCGTTCGGATTTTGCGGTGCGCTCAAACGTCCCCAGCCGACCCGACCAGAAAAACAAAGCCGATCGAGCCATTCGGGATCGTAATCCGTCACGCGCGCGGCGAGCACCGCCGACTCCCAAGCCGCCAGCGGCAACTCGCAGCCGTCGAGTTGTTCTAACACCGATTGCAAACCCTCCAGTCCTTCGGCGCGATGATCGTCGTCGACTCGCTGCCACGCCAACAGAAACCGATAGAAATCCTGTGCGGAGACAGGTTGAATTTCGGCGCGCAAACGATCGATTGTGAGTCGATGAATGCGCGCGAGCAATCGCCGGTCGCACCATTCTTGTTCGGTGGCGTTCGGATGAAATTTGCCGCGCAGAATAAAACCCTCTCCTTCGAGCCCGAGCAATCCTGTTTCGATGTCTGACCGCGAAAGCTCCAGAACGTTTTCGAGTTGAGTCACAGTCACCGGACCGCAGACTTCCATTCGTCCGCGAAGCAATTCGCGTATCGCGTTCGATCGCTCCCAGTTTTGCCGCTGCGACGATTCAGGTGCGGCGATTTGAGGATCGACATTCGACCCCAGATAAATCGTTCGCAGCATCGGCAAACGCTCAGCGCAAACCCAGAAGCTTTTCTCGCCAACTCTTAATGCCGTTGCTCGTTTCGCCGCGATCAACTCGTTCACTACCTGCTCCGCCGCGGCACCGTTCCCTTCATGACAAACTGTGCGCTGAAGTTCATCGCCCGTCATGACAACCAGAAGCATCAATGCCTCGTGCAATTCATCGGCATTTGTTGCTTCCGGCCACGCTTCCTTTTCGACTTTCTCAATCGCGGCGCCATCGAAAACGCCGAGCCCATCGCTGCCGTTTCGGTCCGACGCGCGCCGCGTATAAACCGCCTGCGTCCGGCGTTCTTCCAACGGCGCATTATCCAGAAATGCGTAGGGCCGCGCGTTCAGGATCTCAGACGCGAGCGGCGACGGCTCGGGCAAATCGAACGCGACACAGCCGATCTCACCCTGTTCCATCCTGCGCAATACCTCCTCCAAGCCTTCGATGTCCATCGCTTCGGTCAGGCAATCGTCGATTGTTTGCTTCACGAGGGGGTGATCCGGAATTTCACGATCACCAACGATGTGCTCGAGGCACGCGAGCTGGTCCGGGAAAACTGCCGCGAGAAGATTCTCGGATTCCATCCGTTGCAGCGGTGCGGCAATTTTTGCGCCGCCGCGAAATCGCGGCACGGCAAGTGAACGCGTCGCATTCCAGCGCCAGCGGATCGCGAACATCGGCGCATCGAGCAAAGCTTGAACGAGGACATCGCGCACCGTTTTGGAATTCAGATAACGAAAGACTTCCTCGAGCGGAAAGGAATGCTGCGTACCGAGCGAAATCACGATCGCGTCGTCCGTGGCCGCCGCTTGCAGCTCAAAATTAAATGAACGACAAAAACGCTTTCGCAACGCGAGACCCCATGCACGATTGATGCGATTGCCGAAAGGGGCATGCAAAACGAGTTGCATCCCGCCCGATTCATCGAAGAAACGCTCCATCACTAAAGTTTTCTGTGACGGAATTGCCCCGAGCGCTCGATAAGTATCTGCGAAATAGTCGCCGAGTTGTTCGGCGGCTTCTGTCGGCAATTTCATTTCAGAGACGAGCCAATCGCTAACGTCTTGGCCGTCGCTGAGCAATTTTTCGATTTTCACGCGAAAATTTGAAACAGCTTGCGAAAGTTCAGCGGTGCGGGCAGGCGCTTCGCCCAGCCAAAATGGAATTCCCGGCGGCTGACCTTTCGCATCTTCGACGCGAACCACGCCGGAGTTCACGCGTAGAATTCGCCACGATGCGTTGCCAAGCTGAAAAATGTCGCCCGCGAGACTTTCGACCGCGAAATCTTCGTTCACAGTGCCGACGAACGTATCGGACGGCTCAAGTACAACGCGGTAATCGGCATTATCGGGAATTGCGCCGCCGGATGTGAGTGCAGTCAATCGCGCGCCGCGGCGACCGCGGATTCGATGATTCACTGCATCGTGATGAATCAAAGCAGCACGCCGACCGCGCTTGGTGCTGAACCCTTCAGCAAGCATGTTGACGACGCTGTCGAACTCGTCGCGCGTAAGATTTCGGTACGGCCACGTCGAATGGACGAGCTCGAAGAATTCATTTTCATCCCAATCTTCTGTGGAAGCCGCGGCGACGATTTGTTGTGCCAGCACATCCAGCGGTTTTTCTGGAATGCTGAGACGATCGAGCTCGCCACGGTGCACACAACGAAGTAACGCCGCGCATTCGACGAGTTCGTCGCGGCTGAGGGGAAAGATGCGCCCTTTCGGTAAACCGCCGCGCTTGTGCTCTGCGCGGCCGACGCGTTGGAGCAGGGTGGCGATGGAGCGCGTCGTCCCAAGCTGGCAGACGAGATCCACCGAGCCAATATCGATGCCCAACTCAAGTGAAGCCGTGGCAACGAGCGCCTTCAATTCGCCGCGCTTCAATCGATCCTCGGCGTCAAGGCGCAGTTTCGCAGAAAGACTTCCGTGATGCGATGTGACCGCGTCCGCGCCGAGGAGTTCGCTGAGGTGATGCGTCACTCGCTCGGCCATTCGGCGCGTGTTGACAAAAACCAATGTGGTCCGGTGCGCCTGAATCAGCTCCGCAAGCCGACGGTAGATTTCCTCCCAAACCTCATTCGACATCACCGCTTCCAGCGGCGAACTCGGGAGCTCAATCGCAAGGTCCAATTCACGCCGATGGCCGATGTCGATGATTTCGCAGTCAGGGTTGCCGGCGTCGTCCACTGCACGAGCGCCGACCAAAAATCGAGCTACTTCCTCGATCGGCTTTTGTGTCGCAGATAAACCGATTCGTTGGAGCGGATTTTTCGTTAGCGCAGCCAAACGTTCGACGCTCAGTGCAAGGTGCGCTCCGCGCCGGTCATCGACGACAGCGTGAATCTCATCCAGGATTAGCGTTCGAACGGTGCTTAGCATGCGTCGCCCGGAATCGGAAGTGAGCAGCAGATAGAGGGATTCCGGCGTGGTAACGAGAATGTGCGGCGGCTTCTTAATAAGCGCTTGCCGTTGCGCGGCAGTCGTATCACCCGTGCGAACTTCAGCGCGCACATCGATCTCGCGGCCATTTATTTCGCTTAATGATGCGCGGATTCCAGCGAGCGGCTCTTGCAGATTTTTGCGGATGTCGTTGCTCAACGCTTTGAGCGGCGAGACGTAAACCACCTGCGTTTCATCCGGCAAATCAGTCTCGACGCCTTCGCGGAACAGCACGTCCAGTGAAGCAAGGAACGCCGCCAGCGTTTTGCCGGAGCCCGTGGGCGCAGAAATCAGGACGTGTCGGCCGGATTGGATTGCGGGCCAGCCGCGCACTTGCGGTTCGGTTGGTGATCCAAACGTTTGCTCAAACCACCGTGCGACCGCCGGATGAAATTGGAACGAGCGCATTGAAAACCCTTTCGACGGAGCCATTACGCTAATTCAGACCGCGCGAAAGAAAAGACGTGGGTGCGGTTCACCGACCCGCCCGCGGGCGATTGAGGTCAATGGCCCCTACCGTCGCTCGCAGCCCGATCACTTCGCGAAGCATCCGCAGGCTGTCACGAAAAAAACTAACTTTGCTTCCTTCAGCGTGATTCCAGCGGACTGGAATTTCCCGAGTGCGTAATCCAGCGCGGTGCGCGAGAAAAAGCAGCTCGACGTCGAACGCAAAACCATTGACCCGCGCCGCCTCCAGAATCGGTCGGCAGACGTCGAGCCGAAAAGCCTTGAACCCGCATTGCGTGTCCCAAAATGCCAGGCCGGTCGCGACGCGCACGAGCAGATTGAAAACACGGCCTCCTTGTTCTCGTCGCCAAGGTTGGTGAATGCCGATCAAACTGCGATCAAGCGCGCGCGACCCGAAAGCAATGTCGACTTCGCCGCTTGCAATCGGCTCGATCAGTTTCGGCGTTTCTTCGAGCGGCGTGGAAAGATCCGCGTCAGAAAAAAGCCCGATCGGTTCTCGCGCGGCAAGTAATCCGGAGCGAACCGCGGCGCCCTTTCCGCGATTTGGAAAATTTTCCAGCAAGCGCGTCGCGACCTTGGTCTCGGATAAAATTTCGCGCGCGATTGTTCCCGTTGCATCGGTCGATCCATCGTTCACCACGATCAATTCACTTTCGGGCGCGTTGGCGGCGAGATAATCGAGCGTAACCCGGAGCGTTTCACCAATGCGCGCTTCTTCATTGAAGCAGGGAATAACGACGGCGAACGGCGGGAGCATGAGAATCGTTGAAACGTTAAAGCGTTGAAGCGGGCAAGCCTATCCTGTCATGTTGAGCGAAGCGAAACATCTCTGATTATCGCCTTAGATGTGGCCAACTGATCAGAGATTCTTCGCTTCGCTCAGAATGACAATTCGTTTCCCGGTTCAACGATTCGACGAATCACGAAATCATTTGTAAATCTCCACGACAAACTTGCCGTTCGGATCGAGATACCCGCGATACATTCCCGCGGTATTGAAGGGCAAAGCGATGTTGCCTTGATGATCGATTGCGATCAATCCACCGGTTCCGCCAAGTTTCGCCACTTTGTCGAGAACCGCTTGGGCTGCTTCCTTGAGCGACATTGCCCGATATTCCATCAATGCCGAGATATCATGCCCAACCGTCGCCCGAATGAAATACTCGCCGTCGCCCGTCGCGGAGACAGCGCATGTCGCATCGTTAGCATAGGTTCCTGCGCCAATGATTGGCGAATCACCTACGCGTCCTGGTCGCTTGTTTGTCGTGCCGCCAGTTGAGGTTGCTGCGGCGAGATTTCCATTCTTGTCCAGCGCGACGGCGCCCACGGTTCCGTGCCGATCTTGATCGGTAATAAGAAAGGCTTTGTCTGCACCGCCGGTTCGATGTTTCTGCGCGGCTCTAATCTTCTGCAAAGCGTCCCATCGTTCTTGGGTGAAAAAATACTTTTGGTCCACCAATTCCATTCCATTCTCTTTGGCGAACGCTTCCGCGCCTTCGCCATCGATCATCACGTGGCCGGATTTCTCCATGACAAGCCGGGCCAGGCTGATTGGATTTTTCACATGGTTCAGGACAGCAACGGCACCGGCGGCAAGCGTCTTCCCGTCCATGATCGCTGCATCCATTTCGTTTGTGCCACCGCTGGTAAACACGGAACCTTTGCCCGCATTGAAATGTGGATCGTCCTCCAGCACACGCACGGCTGCTTCCGTTGCGTCGAGGCTCGAGCCGCCGCGTTTCAAAATGTCGTAACCAGCCGTCAGCGCGCGTTCCAGTCCCGCGCGATATTCGCGCTCTTTTTCGGGAGTCATGTTGGCGCGCTCGATAGTTCCAGCGCCGCCGTGGATAACGAGTCCAAATTTCTTTGCTTGCATGTTTGGCTGGTTCTCAGGGCGCTTTTCTGCTGTGGCTGTAAGAGACCTGGCTGGTTCCTGGGCGAACGCGGACGCCGCTGCACTAAAGAGCATGAAAGCAAAGAAGCAATTGGCTCCGAAAGCTCGCGCCAGTTTCATAGCAACAATGTAAGAGTTTGCTCCTGATAATGTCGAAACGTTTCATGCGAGCAGCGATGCGTTGAGCCCTTAAAGCGTTGAAGCGCTTTCACTAACCCTTGAGCGAAGTTTACTCTTTTCCCTGTCAGGAACTAAGGCGACCTTGCCAGCCATGGCAAACGCTCAACCGCCCATTCTGGTTGCCCAAGGGATCGGTCATTTCTCGCGCAATTTTCTCCGCGAAGTGGGCAGCGTCTTCTGGTTCATCGCGAATACGTTCCAAGAGACATTCGAGCGCATCCAGCAGGGACGGGTGCCATTTCGTGCCGTCAGTTTTTTCCGCCACACCCAACGCGCCGGTGTGGACTCCGTGCCACTGGTGGGACTGGTGTCGTTTTTCCTCGGGTTAACCATGGCGCTGCTGACCGGGTACCAGTTGCAACGGTTTGGCACAGAACGGTTGATTCCTGGATTGGTCGCGATCGCTTTTACACGCGAGCTTGGGCCGTTGCTCACGGGAATCATGCTCGCAGCGCGCATCGGCGCGGCCTTTACTGCAGAATTAGGAACCATGCAGGTTTCCGAGGAAGTCGAAGCCATCGAATCAATGGGCATCGGTCCGCTGCGTTTCCTGGTCGCGCCGCGCATGCTCGCGCTGTTCCTGCTGATGCCGTGTCTATCCACGGTTTCGAACATCGCGGCGGTATTGGCCAGCAGCCTGATCTGCAAAGCCTATTTCAGCATCGCCTTCCCGTATTTTCTCGATCTTGTGAAAGATTCATTGCTCATTCGCGATATCATTACCGGGATTTTGAAGAGCTTTCTCTTCGGACTGCTTATTGCCGCGATCGCCTGTTACCGCGGACTGACTGTGAAAGGCGGCGCCGCGGGAGTGGGCACTTCGACAACCTCCAGTGTCGTGACGGCGATCACGACCGTGATCGGGTTCGATACCCTATACAACGTCATTTACACCACATTTTATCCGACATGACCACGCCGAGGCACATGGTCGAGTTGCGCGATGCGTGCATGCAATTTGAAGAAAAAAAAGTGCTCGACGGCGTTTCGTTTAGGGTTGAGCCGCAGGAACGTTTGGTGATCATGGGCCAAAGCGGCAGCGGAAAAAGTACGATATTGCGCCTGATTCTCGGCATTCTCCGGCCCAATTCCGGTTCGATTTTTTTCAAGCAATTTGAAATCACTCGGTTGTCCCGCCGAAAGCTTCAGCAGGTGCGACGGCACATTGGCATGGTCTATCAGTACTCGGCGCTGCTGAGTTCGCGCACGGTTCGCGACAACGTTGCCCTGCCGCTGGAAGAGCTCACGGACAAATCACGCGAAGAGATTGACAAGATTGTCGATGAAAAACTGGAGCTTGTGGGCATGAAGGATTCCAGGGACCTGTTCCCAGAGGAACTCAGCGGCGGCATGAAGAAGCGCGTGGCCCTCGCGCGCGCGCTCGTCCTAGAACCCGAATTGCTCCTGCTTGACGAGCCGTCGGCCGGGCTTGACCCGGTGATTGCGTCCGTGATCGACGAATTGATCATTGGCCTCAGCGAGAAATCGAAGGTCACCTCAATCACCGTAACGCACGAAATGGAGAGCGCCTTTCGCATCGCCACGCGAATGGCTATGTTGTATCAGGGAAAAATCATTGAAGAAGCCGAGTCCGAAAAATTCAAGCAATCCAAAAATCCGGTGGTCGCCCAGTTTTTGAGCGGGAGCACTGAAGGTCCGATTCTGGAAGGCAGCCTCGATGCAATTACAAAGAAATGAAATCATGACCGGCCTGCTCGTGATCGGCACGATCGCGGTGGTTGCGTTCCTTTTGGTTTTGCTCGGCGCGCCGGGATTGTTCCGGCCGCTGGTGACCTACAAGATTTACTTCGATAACGCTGCTGGAATCAAACAGGGCGCGCCGGTGATGCTGGCTGGCCGCAAAATTGGACAGGTGCAAAAACTGTATTCACCTGTATCCCCTGAAGAAGAAAAGCAGGCGGAGCAAGCAGAGGCGGCAATTCATCCGCCCGAAGCGAATCCGAGCCCGAGCCCAACTGCAACGCCGGGCAAACCACGATTTGAAGTGCGCGTCGATGTGCAGGTGGACAAGAGCGCAAGGGTCTATCGGGACGCCAAGACGCGCTTGATGCAGCTCGGATTGCTGGGCGATATGGCGATCGATATTACTCAGGGGACCGAAGCTTCCGGTCGCGCTAAAGATGGCGAGATCTTCGCCGGAGAACGCACGCCTGATCTGGGCGACGCGGCGGCGAAGATGCTGGAAGTAATCAAGCCGGTCGCAGCCGAGGCTACTAACACGATGAAAGATCTTCAACAGACTGCACAGAATCTCAATCGTCTCACCGACGAAAATTCCGAGTTGAACCTCGCTCTCACCCAGTTCAAAACGTTCGGCGAACATCTTTCCGGTTTGACCGCGCCCGACAACGCGCTCTCACATTCGCTTACCAACATTGAAAAGATCAGCACCAGTCTTACCGAGAACGACAATATCGAGGTGACTCTGCGAAACCTTCGGACGTCGTCAGAGAAATTAAAGGTGGCGACCACCGAGCTCGAGCCAGCCGGCCAAAACATCAAGCAATTCAGCGAGACAATTAAGACTCAGCCGTGGCGTCTCATCTGGCCCTCGACCAAAAAATACGCCGAAGCATCACCAAGCCCCGTCCCCGGGCAGGGAACTATCACTGTGCGCAAAAGCGCACGAACAAGATCGCGTGCGAGCGCCACGCCCACGTCGCGCACGAGCAGCCGGTAGGATAGAGGGCGCGTCTCGCGTGGTCGCGTCAACACGCGGTCATCCTGGACGGAGTGAAGGATCTCACAAAAGGTGATTGAGCACGCTAATTGTGGTTGCGTGTCGCGCGCTTCGATTGTGGGTCCATCTCCCGCGACTGCGGGATCGGGATGACACCAAAAGCGGGTCAGCGATTACGGGCCGTAACTCTTGGTGAATTTCTTTCTCGACTCCGTCTCGGGTTCGCTGGACGTGATCGGCGCTGATGGTTCGGGTTGAGTTGCTGAGGGTTCCTCCGTAGGTTTTGATGGCGGCGTAGCTTCCGGCTCCGCGGCACCTTGGGGTTTTTCCCGCGCGACCTCGACATACGCCATTTGCAAATTGGAAAGTGTGTTTCGCAAGATCGTTGCCTCTTCGTTCGTCAGGTTTCCCCGCGTTTTTTCCTGAATCATCGCGAGTTGATCGATGAACATCCTGGCCAGATCGAGGTTTACTTCGCCCTCGCCCGTTTTTGGATTTGGAATTTGTCCAAGGAAAAGCGCGGCGTTCTGCGCGTGCATCACGACAAATTCAATGAACCGCTGGGAAAGCTCCCCGCTTTGTGTTGTTTTTTGGACTTCAGCCATGGCTCATTTCCGTTTCGCGGCTGCGGAACCTGCTGGCGGTCGCACCGTTGCTAAAACATACGGTTGATCGCGAAAATATTTTGCCGCCACCTGCTTGATAGCTTCGAG
>WNFS01000247.1_pt1 | contig 39317 bp, 35 predicted proteins | sample 5400141 | NCBI WGS metagenome assembly WNFS01 (sample SAMN13153358, study PRJNA577476) | soil metagenome | isolation source: 60 cm saprolite under Madrone tree | place: USA:California | collected 2016-06-14
TTACCAATATTTTTGTTACTTGTCTGTGTGTGCCCTCCTTGTTAGAACAGAAACGCTTGCGGCAAGCATTTGACTCGGACCTGTCGCAGACTCTTTTCTTTCTGTTTCCACCCTTCACTCTCCACCACTAACAACCAAGAACTAAAAACTAGAAACTGAGAACTCTCTCCACTCCGCTAACCACTGTCCCGCCAATCACTTTCAAATCACCTTCAACTTTATCTTGACAAGTACGGTACTCGTATGCTAACAACGTCTTTGATATACGATCGCCAGCCCAATCGTTCCGCCCCGAGCTCCCGCTCCTCAGCCTGTTCACACGTAACAAAATCTCCCGTCGCCCATCCTCTTTCTATTCGGCAAGTTACAAAATGCTCTTCCCGCAACTCCTTTGTTTTGAAAACGATCCATTTTAATGGGGGGGTGTACTGGTGGGTGTACTGGGGGGTGTACCCTGGGGTGTACCCCCCTGGCCCGCGGTCGTCATCTCCTCGACTGCCTATCCCCTATTCCCCATCCCCTATCCCCTTTCTTTTCACATTCTTCCGCACTGCTTTGCACTTTTTTGCACGCATGCAAAACGCAACTCCTTTCCTTTCAAGCGATTCCGCACTCTTTGCGAAAAACAGCGGGGGTGGGGATCTCGGGAAGGGTTATTTCGTGGCGGGAATCGGGCCGGGGTTCACCGGCTCGGATTCCCCGCGGAAGGGCAGCTTAAATTTGTGGGAAATCTCCGGCCAGAATTCGCGAAGCACATCGAAACCCATGTCTTGAAGGATGCTGAAGGTTACCCGTTGCGCTGCTGGAGAGAAGCCGCGTTGGGCGTCCGGGTGATAGGTGTTGCTCAGGACGACGGTGGTCGCCGTGCCCAGCCATTCGGAAAAATTGAACATGCGCTTGCCATTGTCGCGGTGAGCCACGACCGCGTGCTCCAGCGCATGGAACAGCCGCGTCCGGGGGCGGCCGTGGGCTAGCCGGTAGTAGCGGGGGTCCTCCGAAAATATCCAGGGATACGCAAAGTCCTTAAAGAACGTGGAGGAGGCCTGACCGGCAAATTCGGCGCCAAAGCGCCTGCCGTACCCCTCGGCGCCCTGTCCGTAGCTGGGGTCCGAGTTTTCCGCCTGGTCAAGCCCCGCACTGAAACCGGTGGCGAGAAACGTCACCGGGTCAAGAGAGTCCTGGACGAACAGCCTGAATTTATCTTTGAACTTGAGGGTGCACAATACCGCGCCGGGCTTGTAATGCGGGGGGTGTACGGACTTGCGTTCCAACGGCCGGGCGAATGTGCCAACGGTCTTTTTCAACGGCCCGTCGTAGTCTTCCAGCCGCACCATCGGCGGCGGCTGAACGCACGGTGCCGCTGCATTCATCGTGGCTTCCTCCTGCAAAGGCGCAACGGGCGGCTGCTGAGGAGCAGCCGGCGGCCCCTGCGCACAAACCACGCCAATGGCCAGTCCGGCCAGAGCCGGCAGGATGGACATTCTTGCCAGCGCGCGAAAGCGAGTTCGAGGTCCCACGGTCTCGCCAGAAGCCTATCATTTGCCTGGCTGACCACGAAATGCACTTTGCTCGTGTTGGATTATCGGAAAACGAAAAGGAGGCGCGATGCGGTGCGGCCCGCGCGGGGACTACGGCGCGGCGACGCGGTTGAGATAGAAGCGGAAGAAGGCGTCGGGATTGGAATCGAGGCAAACTTGGGCGTTGGGGGCAATGGGCGCGTTGGGAGGGCCTGATTCCGGACGAGTAAAACCCTTTTCGTCGACGCGAATGTGCATGGGTTGGACGGGGCAGAGGCTGGGATTCACGAGGAAGGAAATGGTCATGGGATCGAAGAGGGTCGGCGTTTCCTGGCCCCACTGGTGGTAGAGAAGAGTGAGAGCGTCGGTGAGCGGCGTGCCCTGAGTGAAGAGGAAGGCGCGCTTGACCTCGTCCATCTTCAGTTGAGTGGAGTCGAGCGGCATGACGAAGAGGGGCACTCCTGCGGCGAAGAGTTTCTGGGCGGAAGGAACGTCATTCAGGATGTTCCATTCGGGTTGCGGGGGCTGAGGAGGGCCGAAGCCGATGTCGCCGTAGCCGCGCTTGATGGAGCCGCCCATGATGATGACGCGCTTCAGTTTTCCAAAGGTGGCCGGATCTTTGTCGATGGCGGCGCCCACGTTCATCAAAGGTCCGATGGCGATCAGCGTGATTTGGCCGGGGTAGCGGCGAATCTGTTCGAGAAGAAAAGCGACGGCATCGGGGTGAGAACGTTTGGCAAAATGGCCGGATTCGGCGTAGCGGCGCTGGGTGAGCGTGGACTTGGCCGGCGAGGGCGCTCCTGCGGCCACGGGTATCTCTGGGCGACCGACTGCAGCGAGGAAGCGGTCGAGAAGCTTCGCTCGGGTTTCCGTGTCCCCGAAAGTAGTGGTGATGCCGAGGATTTGCAATTCGGGGCTACGCAGGGCGAGGGCGATGGCGAAGGCATCGTCGATGTCGTCGCCGATGTCGGTGTCGATGATCACTTTTTCGGGTAGGGCGGGAGTAGGAGAAGATTGGCCATTGCTGATCGGCGAGGCCATTAGGAACGCACAAACCACGATGGAGATGAGGATTTCTGTGGACTTGGACATAGGCAAAAACTTGAGCTCCGTTGGGCACGGCGCTGATTGCGACGAACAAATCTTCCTATGGAAAATTTGGTGCGGTCGAGAGGACTCGAACCTCCACGCCTTGCGGCGCTAGCACCTCAAGCTAGTGCGTCTGCCAGTTCCGCCACGACCGCGATGACTTCCATCGTAAATGCAATGGTGCAGGGTGTCAAATAAGGAGATGGAAGCGAAGAAAAAGAGCGGGCGGCCTCAGAAGGCCGCCCCTACAAAACCGAGCTAGGGTTTTTTCGGCGGCGCGGTCGCGGGTTGCGAAGTTGCAGGAGGCTGAGAAGCAGGCTGCGTGTTGGACTGCGGCGTTGACGGCGTCGTTGCCGGTGCCGTCGCAGGAATCTTTGCGGGTGCGGCAGGAGTTGTCGCGGGTGCTGGCTTTGGTGCAGGCTTCGAAACCCGTTCAAGGATCGAATTGCCCTGCCCAACGGCCTTATCCGTGCGCAGCACCATGGCAAAAGCGCAGAGCATGAACATGACGGCGCACCACGTGGTGGCTTTGGAGAGAACGTTGGCAGCGCCGCGAGGACCGAAGGCGGTTTGGCTTCCGGCGCCGCCGAACGCGCCAGCAAGATCCGCGGCCTTGCCGCTCTGGAGCAGAACAACCACAATCAACACAAGACAATTGGCAACGAAAAACGCCGGTAACACCCAGAACAACCAGCGCGAGTCCGCCAGTCTCCATCCTGCGGTGATAATTCCAAGGCCAACCAACAACGCAATTGCCCACTTCATCCAACCTGGCATTTCGAAAACCTCACTCAAGACCAAGAATGGCGGGGTAAACCCGCTTCAAGCACGACTACGTAAAATTCACGAGCGCGGCGAACGACTTGGGGTCGAGGCTCGCTCCGCCCACAAGCGCGCCATCCAATTCTTCCTGCGCCATCAACCCCTGAATATTGTCGGGCTTGACGCTGCCCCCATAGAGAATCCGGAGGGCGGAGGCGAGGTGGACGGAGAATTTCTCCCCCGCGCATCGCCGGAGAACCCGGTGAGCTGCCGCGGCAATTTCTGGGGTCGCCGTGCGGCCCGTGCCGATGGCCCAAACCGGTTCGTATGCAACCAGAATACGGGAGAACTCTTCCGGGGTCAACGCGCCGGGGCCTCCGCTGAATTGACGGCTGAGAACCTCTTCGGTGAGGCCAGCGTCGCGGTCCTCTTGCGTTTCTCCCAGGCAAACAATGGGCGTGAGTCCGCTGGCCAGCGCCATCAGGGTCTTCTTGGCGACATTGTCATCCGTCTCACGAAAAAGCTGGCGGCGCTCGGAGTGGCCGATGATGACATACCGGCAGCCGGCTTCGGCAAGCATGGGAGCGGAAACTTCGCCGGTGAATGCGCCTTCTTTGCTCCAGGAGACGTTTTGGCCAGCGATGGCGATGCTGGAGCCTTTCGCGGCTTCGACCGCAGTGCGTATTGCGGTGAACGGCGGGGCGACGACAACGTCGCAGTGCTCTGCGCCGGTTACGAGCGGAAGGAACGAGGAGAAAAACGCGCGAGTGTCCGCGAGCGTTTTGTACATTTTCCAGTTACCGGCGATTACGCGGCGTCGCATGTCAGAACCTCCGGAAAAAGAAAAGATTTAACACAGAGTACACAGAGTGCGCAGAGTTCACTGAGAAGAGCGGCGGTCATTTGTCGGTGAGGGCTTCGACGCCGGGGAGTTTGCGTCCGGCGAGAAATTCGAGGGATGCGCCGCCGCCGGTGGAGATATGGGAAATCTTGTCCGCGACGCCGGCTTGATGGACCGCTGCGACGGAATCACCGCCACCAACGATCGAAGTGGCACCGCCGCCGGTGGCGGCGGCGACTGCTTTGGCCACTTCGAGAGTGCCCTTGGCGAAAGCGGGCATTTCGAATACACCCATGGGACCGTTCCAGACGATGGTCTTGGCCGAGGCGATTTTCTGGCGATAGGTGTCGGTGGTCTTGGGACCGATATCGAGCCCCATCCAACCGTCGGGGGTGGCGGAGACGGAAACGGTTTGCGTGGCGGTATTGGCCTTGAATTCGGCGCCGACGACGTGATCAACGGGAAGAAGTAGCGCGAATTTCTTCTGCTGGGCTTCGGTGCGAAGCCGCCTGGCGAGTTCGAGCTTGTCGTCTTCGACGAGCGACTTGCCGATCGGCTCGCCTTCGGCTTTGAGAAAGGTATAGGCCATGCCGCCGCCAATGAGCATGACGTCGGCGATCTTCATCAGGTTTTCCACGACTTCGATCTTGTCACTGACCTTGGCGCCGCCAAGAATGGCGACAAAGGGACGCGCAGGATTGGTGACCGCTTTGCCGAGATAGGCGAGCTCCTTTTCCATGAGCAAGCCGGCGGCGGATTGCTTGACGAAGCGTGTGATGCCGACGACGGAAGCATGCGCGCGATGCGCGGAGCCGAAGGCATCACAGACGAAAAGGCCGTCGCAGAGAGCGGCGAGCTGTTTCGAAAAGGCCTCGTCGTTCTTTTCTTCTTCGGGATGGAAGCGGACATTTTCGAGCAGGAGGATATCGCCGTCGGCGAGGGTTTTGCTCTTCGATTCAGGAACGGGCCCGACACAGTCCGAGGAGAATCGAACCGGCCGGCCGATGAGTTCCTGGAGCTTCTTGCCTACATGCATGAGCGAGTATTTCGAATCGGGGCCGCCCTTGGGGCGGCCGAGATGAGAAGCGAGTACGAGGCGGCCGCCCTTCTGAAGCGCGAGGCGGAGCGTGGGGAGCGATTCGCGAATGCGGGTGTCGTCGGTGACCACGCCGTCTTTGAGCGGAACGTTGAAGTCCACGCGGATGAAGACGCGCTTTCCGCGAAGATCGAGATCGTTGATAGTCAGCTTGTACATGGTTTGAGTGCTCAGTGCACAGTTGTCAGTTTTCAGTGAAGAAAAAGACTAACACCAAATCTGGCTCCACTCTCCGCTCTCAGTTTTTAGTGGTAAAAAAATACGGACTCCACTCTTAGTTCTCAGATCACAGTGGAAAAATACTAACTCCACTGTCCGTTGGCAGTTTTCAGTCAGAGAAGAAACATGCCAGAAGTTTCTTTCTGCTCTTACCGTGAACTGTAAACTGATTACTGAGAACCATTCTCAGAATTTGGAGGCCAAGAGCTTGATGAGGTCGCGGCAACGGCAGGAATAGCCCCACTCATTGTCGTACCAGGCCAGAACTTTTACGCAGCGGTCGCCGACGACCTTGGTGTATTCGGCATCGACGATGGAGGAATTCGAATTGCCCTTGAAGTCGGCGGAGACGAGCTCTTCTTCGGTATAGCTGAGGATGCCCTTCATCAGGCCGTTCGAAGCGGCCTTCAGAGCGGCATTGACGGCCTCTCTCGTGGCGGGCTTTTCGACGAACACGGTGAGGTCGACGACGCTGACGTTGGGCGTGGGCACGCGCATGGCGTAGCCGTCGAGCTTACCCTTCAATTCGGGAATGACGAGGTGGAGGGCTTTGGCGGCGCCGGTCGAGCTGGGAATCATGTTGATCGCGGCGGCGCGCGCGCGGCGCAGGTCCTTGTGCGGCAGGTCGAGCAATTTCTGATCGTTAGTGTAAGAGTGGATAGTGGTCATGGTGCCGCTGTGGATGCCGAAGGTTTCATGGAGCACCTTGGCGACGGGCGCGAGGCAATTCGTGGTGCAGGAAGCGTTCGAAATGACGTGGTGCTTGGCAGGATCGTAGGTCTTGTCGTTCACGCCGAGGACGAAAGTGGCATCGGGGCCATCGGCGGGAGCGGAGATGATTACCTTTTTCACCGGCGCGCGAAGATGCTTTTTGGCGTCGGCGCCTTTGGTGAAGAGGCCGGTCGATTCAACAACGATATCCGTGCCCACGGAAGCCCAATCGATCTCGGCGGGATCCTTGGTCTTGAAAACCTTGAAGCTTTTCCCTTCCACGGCGATGGTGTCCTCGGTATGCGTGACCTTGTGCGGCAGATTGCCGAGGACGGAGTCGTACTTCAAAAGGTGCGCGAGGGTTTTCGCGTCGGTGACGTCGTTGACGGCGACGAACTGAATGTCTTTGTCGTCTAGCGCGGTGCGCATGATATTGCGGCCGATGCGGCCGAAGCCGTTGATGCCGACCTTGATGGGCATTACTTCCTCCGATGGAGTGTCAGAAATTGCGACCTTACAGGAGCGAATGACGGCCGCGGGTGAACAGAAAATGCTATGGGTTGCGCGGACAAAAGTCAACGCGGGGATAATTAGGCCGCTATAATGTGGCCGCAGATGAACCACTGGTCACCTGCATTCGTTTTGCGCTGGCTGTTCGATTCGAAACAAGGCGCTTCGGGCCGCCTGCTCCCCCGCTGGATTTTTCTGCGCGCTCTCGGGCTTATTTACTATTCGGCGTTTTTCTCGTTGGTCTTTCAAATCCGTGGATTGATTGGGCCGCATGGAATTCTCCCCGCCGGCGAATACTTGCCGGCATTGGCCGAGCGGTTCGGGCATGTGGGTTACTGGTATGCGCCGACGCTGCTTTGGTTTTCGAGCGGCTCACGCATGCTGACGGGAATTTGCTGGGCGGGCATGATCGCTTCGGTGCTACTGGTGTTGAATTTCTGGCCGCGGGGAATGCTTGCTGTTTGTTTCGTGTGTTTCCTTTCGTTCGTCAGTGCCGCGCAGGATTTCTCGGCCTATCAATCGGATGGAATGTTGCTGGAAGCTGGATTCATTGCGATGTTCTTCGCGCCTGCAGGATTTCGGCCCGGGTGGGGTGAAGAGAGCAGGCCGTCGCGGGCGAGCCTGTTCCTGCTGATATGGGAAGGCTTCCGGATTTATTTCGAATCGGGCGTGGCGAAGATCATTGGGGGCGACACGCAATGGCGGAACTTCACCGCGTTGGACGAGTATTACCAGAACGGCCCGCTGCCGACGTGGATTGGATGGCACATGCAGCACCTTCCGCACTGGTTCCATGCGGCAACCGCTTTTGTGACGCTGGCACTGGAACTGGGGCTGGCTTGGATGATGTTGCTGCCGCGACGATTTCGCATCTTGTGTTTTTTCATCGTGGCGATCTGGCAGATCGGGATCATTCTCTCGGCGAATTACACTTTTCTGAATTACCTGGTGCTGGTCCTGGGAATTTTGCTGCTTGATGACCAGTTTCTGCTCCCCTACCTGCCACGATTCGTGAAAAAGAGTTACCTCGCCACCAAAGAGGCCAAACCTCTTGCCGCTCCGGCTCCCGAAGACAAATGGCGAAAGAAACTTCGCGAGCAACTCCCGGCATTAAAACTCGCGGTTACAGCGGTGATGCTCACGTGGATTTTCTATGCGACGCTGGCGCAAATGGCGTGGATGGTCAGGCCGTGGCCGCTCCCGACGACACCCGTCTCCGCGCTTGAGCCGTTTCGCATCGCCAATCGCTATGGACTGTTTGGCATGATGACGCGCGGGCGATACGAAATCGAGTTCCAGGGCTCGGACGACGGGCAAACGTGGCTCGTCTATCCCTTCCGCTTCAAGCCGCAGGACCCAGCGAAGCCGCCGGGGATTTACGCACCGTATCAGCCGCGTTTCGATTGGAATTTGTGGTTTGCGTCGCTGAGTTCGTGGCGCCAGGAGCCCATCGTCGTGCGCACGGAGCAGAGTTTGCTTCGCGGCGATGCCGATGTGGTTTTGCTTTTTGCAGGCGATCCCTTTCCGCACGCGCCGCCGCGCCGGGTGCGCGCCGTGATCTGGCAATACTGGTTCACGACGCCAACGGAAAAACGATCCCTAGGCATGTGGTGGAGAAGGCAGCAACTAGGCTTGTATGCACCTACTCTGGAGCGTCAACAGGATGGAAGGATTCTGGTGCTGGAGTGGCCGCCCGCCTCCGAACCGAGAGAATAGCTAGCACCTTTATGACGGGCACAAGTTAGCATAAGGCCGTATCGACCTCTTCGAACGCTTCTTCGATGACTTTGGAAATCCGCACAGTTTCCTTGCGCAGGTCCTTCAGCTTGCCCGCGTGTTTCATCCAGGGCTTTTGGCCAGCGGCCGGAGCCGTCTTTAACAAGCGGCGGTAGTTAGTCTTTTTTCTGCTCTGCTGATTCGCTTTTGTTGTTCTTCCTCCGAGTATTGCGAGAGATGTCTCAGAGCTATTGCGGTAAGCTTATCCGTTGTTTTACTGAGGATGGCTGTTCGTTTTATGGCCATTCCCGGAGCCTCAACCGAGCGACAATTTATTGAGGGAACTGCTTGATCGAAGTCACATGTTCGCCCATGAAGCGGACGAACACCGTCTTCGAAGGCGGCTGGCCGTAAATCCAGTCTTCAATGTCGTTGCCATCGGAATCGCGCTCGCGCACTTTGTGGTCGGGCTTCCCAATCGCCGCCACAAGTTCCTCGCGGTCCATGCCTACCACGGGCCTGCGATCCTGAATGGCCTTCTTCATTTCCGGCGGCAGGGTATCGAACCACTGCACGGCGGCGGAACGTTCTTTCGAAAAATTCAAGAAGGGCGAGAGGAGCTGCTTCAATTCGTCCGGGGTGATGTCCGGCAGCTGCTTGTTGAATTCCAAGAAAATGGTGCTGCCCATGCCGGGCTGCATCCCCGGCGGGCCCTGATCCTGCGTCGAGCTTGACTGCATCGGGGGATAACCGCTACCCCCTAAGCCAATCTGGACGTGATCACGCCAGTGCTTCTTGCCGCGCCCGCCGCCGTTTACATCGACAATGATTTGACGGTCGCGGAATTCCAGCTTGGTGATCTGCACCTTGTCGCCGGTACTCACCGCCGGTCCGTGTGTGGCGACGGCGCGATCGAGCATCTCGGTCTCCAGCGGCTTGCCCACGGTGACATGGAAACCTTGTTTGCCCGCGGGAAGCGGCTTGATGGCCTTGGCAAATTCACCGGAGACATAGCGAATCAGAGCAAGCTTCGAAGTTTCCTGGAGCGTGGCGTTCTTCCCGGGTGATGTGGATTTCGACTGGGACTGGCCCTGGGACTGCGCGGTGTCCGACGATGGACCACCGTTCGGGAAGAGGGGAATCTCTTCGTCCGAAGGAAAGGTGGGGGACGGGTTGGCGGGCGGACGAAGGCTGTTGACCCGCGGGATGTCCGCGTCAGCCAAAAGCAAAAACGCGAGAGGTATGACAAGCCAATTCGACATAAAGAGTGCAAACCCCAACCAGACCGGGACCCACGTTCCCTATTCTAGGATGCCACGAAGCCGCTGAACAGGTGCCTCGCTTAGAAGGGACACTTCTCACTTACCTGTACTCCGTTTTGATAGAACTGTACTACCGGACGGGGATTTGCGCCATTCCTTCTAGCGGGACACGACTTGGACGCCCTGGCGGTCTATGGTCATAGGCAGAACCTCGGCGCCAGCCTCGCGAATGGCCTTTGCCACGCGTTCCCGGGCGTCCGGCTCGACCAAAAGGACCACGCAGCCGCCGCCGCCCGCTCCGCAGACCTTGCCCGCCAGGGCGCCATTGCGGCGGGCGCTGTCGATAACGCGGTCGATGGTCTTCGTCGAGATGGTGGGCAAATTTCGCTTGCGGAAGGACCACTCTTCCCGCATCAGGCGGCCCGCTCCGGGCCAGTCGGGTTTTTCGAATGCCAGGCGCATTTGCTGCGCGACATCGGAAATCCGCTCGAGGCTGTTCTGCACGGCGATCTTGCCGCCGATGTGCGCCTTGTAGACTTCCCAGTTGTTGATGCCGTGCTGGCGCGGCTTGCCGGTGTAACAGACCATCACGCGGCGCTCGAGCTCGTCCAGGTTCACGCGCAATTCAACCCTATGCTCACCACCGGGCGGGAGTTCGATGGCAGCGGCGCCGCCGAAGGCCGGCGGGTAGTGATCTTGCGTTCCGGTAGGAACATTGATGACGATGGCTTCAGCGTCGCGGCTGATGTGGATCCAGTCGACCTTGCTCTTGCCCGCTCCGGTGAAGCGGTCGAGCGCGGCGCAAATGGCCACGGCCATGGCGCTGGAGCCGCCGATGCCTGCGCCCGCGGGAGCTTCCGAATCTGTCGTCAGTGTAAAGCCACCTTCCGGTTGAAAGAATTTAACGATTTCCGCAAGCAGCGGGAGGCGGTAGCGCTTGGCTTTCACGAGGGCGGCGAAGGAGGCAAAAGTTTCTTCGCACTCAATGTCGCGAGAAACCAGCTTGATGCGGTTGTCGCCGCTGGGATGCGTCTCGATGACGCACGAGGCGTAAAGCGAAATCGCGGCGTTCACGGTAACCGCGCCCGGATGAAACAGATAGAGCGGCCAAATGTCGAGCGTCCCCCCGGCGAAGTCCACGCGGGTCGGTGCTTTGGATTCGATGATCATGGGCGCGAGCTAGCTCGATTCAGAGGGATTTTCAGTCGATCCAGTTTGACGGAATAAGACGGCCATCACAAGCAATGAGCGTGATGGCTGTCCACGGAACGGCAATAATCTCTGCACCGCGAACGAGCACAGAGCCACCCTCAGTAGAGATGCAAGTATCAGCTACCGCCGGCGGAGGCGGTGCGGTTGCGGTTGATGAGTTGCGGGCCGTCCTTTTTTTCTTGCGCGAGGGCAGGGTTGGGCTCGAAGCATCGGCGACAGCGGGCTTCGTATGCTCCCATCGCACCAACGACGATCAGCTCTTCACTTTCGAGGAGGCGCTGAGTGTGGACGGCGGGATTGCCGCAGCGGACGCAGATCGCGAGCAGCTTGGTGATCTCTTCGGCGATGGCAAGGAGGCGCGGCATGGGTTCGAACGGGCGGCCGCGATAATCGGTGTCCAGGCCAGCGACGATCACGCGCTTGCCGAGGTTGGCCAGCTTGGTGCAGACATCCACCACCTCGTCGCCAAGGAATTGCGCTTCGTCGATGCCGATAACTTCCGTGCGCGGCGACAGCTTTTCCAGGATTTCGGCGGCTTTGAAGACGTTGTCCGAGGGAATGCCGAGGCCCGAATGCGAGACGATTTCGTTGGCGGCGTAGCGTTCGTCGATGGCGGGTTTGAAGATCTGCACGCGTTGGCGCGCGATCTCCGCGCGGCGCAGCCGGCGGATCAACTCCTCGCTCTTGCCGGAAAACATCGGGCCGACGACGACTTCGATCCAGCCCATATTGCCTTTGACGATGTCCACGGTCGCTCCCTCAAAAACCAGTTATCAGTCTTCCGTTCTCAGTCTTCAGCAAAGAACTTGCATCTTGAATGTGAGCCTATACCTATGATGGCTCTACCGATTTGACTCCGCAACGCCGATGGCGGCGGCGCGGTACAACTTCATATTATAGAACGGGGCGAAGGCCGCAATCACGGCAACTCGAAAAGCCTCCTGCCGGGTGATGAGATTGTTCGAGAGCACGCCCCAGGCGCCCTGCGCGTCGCGGATGCCTACGGCGCCGGCAAACCGATCGATGGCTACGGCAAGCTCCACGCCATTTTCGAGAACTTCATGAGCCAGCGCTTCCGGCATCTCGATGCTTCCGGAGCGGCCGTAGTGGCCTCGCATGCCGTCGGAGACGTAGGCCCAGCTTTCCAGGAAGACGCGACGATGCCCGCTTTGCTGCAATCCCGAATGACGCAGCATCTCGTCGGCTGATATTCCTTCGCGGACCACATCGAGCCCGCCTTCGAGACCGACGAAGTACTGCCAGGACGCCCCGTCCTGACGCGCCATCGCCACCAGCGCTTCGACTCGCTGGCGTGCGCCCCGCATCAATTCCTCTCGCGACGATGGCGTGTGGCTGACTCCGCTTTCCACTTCCACTCCGACGACTTCGAATTGAGCATCGCCAGCCAGAGCCGATGAAAATGACTGGAGCGCTTCGGTGACGGCGTTGAGCTTCGGGCCGCGCTTGCTGCCGACGGCAATGGTGATTTTTCTCATTTGGAAAAATAGTGGCTGCTCGATTCTAGCTGTACTTGAACAAGGATTTCACTGGGAATTCGCGAGGCTGAGGAAAACGCAAGAGGGACATTCCCGAAGAGCTAACGCTTGCCAGACGAGCAATGGAGCAGCCTTAAACCAAACTTAATAACCCACGTGTTATGTTCGTAGCGCAGGCAGAACGCGTGTGCTCCGAAACGCCAGACCTGAGAGCAGGGCGGCTGCGTACAAGCCGAGCGCTAGCAGGTAGAGAAAGTGGAAGCCGAAATACATCGAGTTGTATTCGAGGACGCCGCCGCACATCGCGCCCATGAGATTCATCGACATGACACTCGAGATCCGTGACTCGGCGGAGAGAAGCGTCGAGAAGACAATGCCGGAGAAAAATAGCGGGCAGGTGAGTATGACCGCGGTTCCGATTCTCCCGGCGGTTGTCGAGGACAAGCCCCCCGAAGTCGCGACCCACCAGCCAACAGCCAGACTCACAAACAACAGGAAATAAATAAAGGAAGTACCGCTTACGCGGAGGCGCTGGACGATCCCATTCGCCAGAAAGGCCATAACTAGAATACTCGCTATGGCAATTGCGATAACCTGCCACGTGTTGCCGAATGTGAGGCCCATTTCCGTGATTGCCTTGGTCTCTACGAGCATGAACCCGGCACCCAGAAAAAAGAAAGGAAGATGTGAGAACTTGGGTCGTTGGCGGAAGAAGCTCGCATACAGTACAAATGTGAGCAGCAGGATCAATCCGAGCACGACCAGATAGGAGACCGGATAGACGCGGCGCGGCATGTACAGAAATGGCCAGTCGTCGGTAGACAGATCCACTTTGATGGCCGAGTTTCGATAGAATTCAGGCCGTTCAGCAACGTGGGCTTCCCAGAGCACCGCCGGCGGGATCGACAAGTCCCCATTCTTGGATTGCATGAAAACCTGAGCGCCCTCGTAGGAGGGAAAGAAGCAGAGCGGTTCTTTTCCGTCGAAGGCTTGTTTCATCATCTGGTAGATTTTGGTCCCGAGAGCATCGTTCAGGACGCTGAAGGAGAGCGACAGTACGCCGTTCGGTCTAAGTCGCGACCTTGCTTCGCGCAGCCCTTCGACGGTATACACAAACGAATCCACTCGAACGCTGGAAGCCTGACTCAGCAGGGTGTGAGAATCAAGCAGCCCGTATACGATCAAGTCGTAATGACTCTGCGTGGTACGAAGGAAGGAACGAGCGTCGTTTACTATCGGCCGCACCCGAGGATCGTCGTATGGCCTCTCCGGATGATTGGTCTTGCCGGCAAGCAGGATCGCAGGATCGATCTCTATCGCGTCCACGTGTTGGGCGCCAGAGCGCAGAGCGGCCGCCACATCATTTCCACTGCCTGCGCCAACCACGGCCACTTCGCTTGCACTGGGACGAACCCGGTATGGGAAATCATAGTAATCACGCGTCGCCCGGAGCGCCGGATCGGTACTCGCCTCAACGGCGGCGCTTGATAGGTTATGAACTCGTTGGTAGTAGTGCCCTGCTGCTCGGATGAGCATGAGTCCGTTTGGACTGTAACCGATGTCCAGCGACTGGTAAGGAGAATAGATCTTATTCCAGAGAGGATTCACGGGCCAGGCAAGAGTCATCAGGGCCACCAATGCAATGCCCATACCTAGAAGAAGAGTTCTCGGCTCTGGGACGAAAAAGAAAAGCAATATCACAAAGCACAGCGCGAACCACACCACAGGCGGCGTCCACAGAAAGCTGACAAGAAACATCAGCAAAACACCAGCCAGGCTGCCCAAAAGGTTGAACCCATATGCCGGAAGTTGGCTCTTGCGTTCCATTAGCTTTCCACAGAGCTGGCCGACGGGCACAAAAGCAAGCGCGGTCAAAAGGAAGACAACCGTAAGCAGTAAATAAACTACTCCAATCTGGTCCCATGTGGCCGTCAAGCCCATATTGAGCTGTTCGCGAAACGGAATTGCCTCAAGGCTATAGGGCCGGTTCGGCAACCCCCAACGCAGGGCGATCAGGAGGCCGAACTGCCAGGCAAGCAGTGGAAGAGTCAAAATCAGCGGTATCCCCTCTTTACTGCGTGACAGCGCATAGCCGAGTCCAAGACCTGCAAAGCAGGCAAGAAGCCCGTAGTTTTTGTAAAACGCAAAAAATTCAAAGATGCTTCCTTGCCAGCGAATGACCGCTAACTCCAAGAAGAGGCTGAGCGCCGCCGACGCGGCGATCGCAATCGAGAGTGAGCGGCCGGGAATGGTTTCGAGGAATGCGGCTTGGTCTAGCGATTCCTTCAAGAGGTAAGGTTCGAGCTTCAGCAGCAGCAAATACAAGCCAACAATTGCCGCAAGAGCGGGAACCCCATAGAGGCTCACCTTGAGATAAAATTCACCGGGAGAAGGTATCACCCCACCGATAGAAGGGCTCGATAGGTACGCCAGGGGCGGCAGAAACACACTTCCGAGAAACGCTAGAACAACAAAATGTCGGAAGGAGCGAAGCAGTTGCGGGATTTCAGCCCCATCGCTATTTCCTCGATCCGAGCCAGGAATGAACTCTTGTACAGGAGTGGCCTCCGCGACGGAACTATTTGCATCGGTAATCATAGACCGATGATGTCACGAGGCCGGAAACAGCGCGATCTGATTTGAAGCCGGATGTTCCACATTGACATTTCCTCGGATCCTGCTTCGTTGCGGGGCCCACTCGTGATGGTCAGCCGAAGCAACACGAGCCATTCTCCGCTGGAACACACCACGACGGAGCACGCGTCGGGCGGCGCCCGAGATGCTCTACCGTGTGCTGCTGCCCTGGCCCCAGTTGGATACGACGAGGAGTTCCAACCCCGGCGAAACGCGCCTGGCCCTTGAAATTGTTACTGGCCTGCTGAACTGTCCAGGCTTAATTTCCATGTTTAGTGACATTAGGAGTTAACAGACTCAACAACCCCGTCCGCGCGTGAGTCTGTCCAAAACTCTTCACCGTGTATATTTGTTTTGAGCTATATGGACCTCAAGAGATGGATAACTCCTGACCGCGCGGTGTGGTTAGGGTCAATCCTGGCGTTAGCCGCGTATTGCCGCGATCTTCGATACGACTTTATTCTGGATGATGAAGTGCTCATTCTCCTGAATGGGACGATTGATTCCTGGCATAACTGGAAGCTCCTCTTTCTCACGGATATCATTGATTCATCCCACAGCGTGATCAGCAACGCGATTCATTACCGTCCCGTGTACATGATGTGGTTGATGATGAATAGCCAGGTCTTCGGGAAGATCACACCCTGGTGGCATCTAACGTCCCTGCTCTTACACCTTGTGGTGACATTGCTGGTTTATTGCCTGGGCGCCGCCGTGCTGAGAGAGAAATGGACGGCTGCTTTGGGCGCTCTGTTCTTTGCGTTGCATCCTATCCACGTCGAATCGGTTGCGTACATATCCGCTTCCGCGGACCTACTGGTTGCTTGTTTTGCGCTCGTCTCATTGCTTGCTTACCATCGCTTCCGCCAGGTGGACGGGCACTTCGGTTGGTTTATCGTGTCGTTGATTGCCAGTGCGCTGGCGATGTTTTCCAAGGAAAATGGGCTGATGCTTCCCTGGCTCATTGTCGCATACGAGGTTTTTCAGGGCAGCCCGCAGAATACCGCTCCCAGTTATAGGCGATTTCTCTGGTCGGCTCCCTACTTCGGGCTGGTTGGGGCTTATTTAGCTGTCAGGACTTTCTTATTTGGTCTTAATCTAGGACCTGGGCCGGACATTCAGGGTATTAGCCGGCTTGCTGCCTTCCTGAAGGCGCCGCTTGTGCTGCTCCTGTACTTCCGAAATTTTCTTTGGCCATTGCACTTGAGTTTCTATTATCCGGTCGAATGGACCTCACGGTGGACCGCGGTGAAAAGCGGCGCGTTTGTTCTTGTGCTTCTGGCCGTATGGATTCTTTGGAGGCGGCAGCAAAACCGGCCAGCCGTTCGATTGCTATTGATTTGGATGGCAATTTTATTCCTGACTCCGGTCGCGGGAGTTTCCATATTCCGGAATGGAGACTGGGTTCACGATCGGCATATGTACATAGCGTCCATTCCGTTTTGCCTCTTGGCCGCAACCTTGCTGATCCATTCAGGAATTACACTTCGGGGTTCTCTTTTTGCGGGCTCATTCGTTTCTTTGACCTTGCTCCTACTAACTGTCCGTTCCGTGCCCCGCTTCGAAGACTCCAATTCTATTTATCCTAGCGCACTTCGAGAAGCGCCTGACAATTGGATTGCACACCACTTTTATGCAATTGCGCTGTGGAATCAGCAAAGACGAGAGGAATCCTTAAGTGAACACCGTCTGGCTTTGCAACTCGCCCCGAAATCACCCATGACTCACGAAGCCTACGCAGCAGCCCTCGCTGAAGTTGGGAGGGATGACGAGGCCATGACGGAATTTCGGAGTGCGTTGATCCTCCTCCCGAAACAGCCGCGCTTTCGGGCATTAATCTTATATCAGCTGGCAGACCTGGAAGTGAAAAACGAAAACTATGCGCAGGCCATTGAATGTCTGCGTGAAGCAGTGAACCTTGATTCTCAAGCTATGAACTATCATCTTTCGTTGGCGCGAGCATTAGCTCACGAAGGGCACGCGCGGGAGGCTGAAGAAGAGATGCGCAAAGAGACCGCCCTCCGGGAACGAACGCTTCATCAGTCCGCCAAACCGATTGTTTGACTTCAGCGCAAAGGGGAGCGAAGGGAGAGCGGGGCTAAGCTACAGATTCTAAGCTAACGGCTTCAACCGAACCAGCGCTAGGATGCGCAGAGAGAAGGCTGAACCATGTGATTTTATGGAGCGGCCTATCGGAATCGAACCGACACCTGAACCTTGGCAAGGTTCCGTACTACCACTATACTAAGGCCGCTCAACGACCTTCTTTTTATAGCATGACCGGCACGGCGGCGACAAGCCTTCCGCGTCCAAGCCGGACTAAAGCTAAATCCGCTGCAGGCAAGGATCAGGATACCTGGGTAATCCGGGCGGACTTTACCACCGGAGAGCGGCGCTGGCGCTCCGCGAAGCGCGTCGCTTTATCCTTGTCTGTGTAAACGCGGCCGAACTTTTCCCCGTCGGCATAGTAGACACTGACGAGGTAATGGTGATGTTTGCGGCGGCGATCCTTGCCAAACGAACTCTTGCCTCTATTCGAGCTTTTTGTCGTCACACCTTTTGTCACGTTGGCCACCCAATCTGAAGAGAATATGCACAGCACTATCTCAGGGAACCGAGCGCCGCACAAGTACCAGAGAAGATAGTAACACGCGCTCCATTACAGCAGAAAAGTGCGCAAACGGGAACCGGTAACTTCGCGAAGAGACGATCTGAACCCGGCGGCCCCCTAACTTTCATCATATCTAACTTAGTGGGTAAAACGCGGGAAGAAAGGCACGTTCCCTGATGTCGGGAGAGGACTCTTTTCCGGTTTCACAGAATATTCGCATAACTGGCTGTATTAACAGAGTGTTTCCAGCAATGAGGATGATGGAACCAGGAGGCCAATTTGTCAGAAGAAATTGTTGCCCGCCATGAAACATTTTTGGATTTTCTGCGTCTTTACTAGTGAGGAGAAGATAAGCTGAATGTGGCGGAGAAACATCATGATGATAAGCATTCCAAAACAACCGCCCCTCGTGGAGGATCTGCGGAACCATTCTGAGGAGCAGATCGCTGAATTGCGTCAACTTCTCGCGGCCGGGGCGCCTTCGCGGCCAGATCCGCGCCGGCCTGGTTTTTATGAGGTGGAAGGCCTTTCGAGCACGTACTACGTGTTTAAGTATCCGACAGGCACGAAAGTGCTGCTGCTCGGCGTATGGGGGCGCGAGAGCGATCCGGCGGCCTCGTTGGTGGCATGTACCTGTCCGGCGGCATAATTCTCTTTTCGCTAGACCCCTGAGAACACGTAATAGGAAAAAAAAGGCGCTCCGACACGGTCGGAGCGCCTTTTTAGTCTTCGTCCAGCTCTAGCGCAACGGAGTTGATGCAATACCGCATCCCGGTGGGTTGCGGTCCATCATCAAAGACGTGCCCGAGGTGGGCGTCGCAGCGGCTGCACTTCACCTCCGTCCGTCGCATCCCCTGGCTGGTGTCGCTCTCCGCCTCGACGGCCTGTTCGCTGGCCGGAGCATAGAAACTGGGCCACCCGGAGCCCGAGTGGTATTTTGTTTCAGAACGAAACAAGGGCTGCCCGCAGCAGACACACTTGTACGTTCCTGCCGTCTCGGTATCCTCGTATTCGCCGGTGAAAGGTGGTTCCGTCCCCTTCTTCCTGGTTACAAAGTATTGATTCTGCGTGAGTTGTTTCTTCCATGCCGAATCTTCCTTGCGAAGCTTCTCTTCCATGCCCCCTCCCTCTGATGGGTTCCGCTCTGGCTTATCCCATGCCTTATAAGATTCGGCGCACTGGCTTCACGTTTCCTATGCTAATCCGCCTAACGGTCGTAGCAAGAACCTGTCGCGAAAGCCACCATGTCAGAAACCTCACCCCAAGAATATCCGGATAAACGACGCATCCGCTTGGCGAAAATCGCCAGCGCCTGGTCCCGCCGTTGACACGGGGCGAATAGTACTTTATCTTAGTTCTTCGCAATGGTTGGGACACTCACAGTCCGGGCGCACCATCATCATCACGGCCACACGCCGCGCCCCCTGAGGTGTGCATAGCGATTCGCTAAAAAGAGCACTCTTCAGCCCGCTGGCGCAACAAGCCCCAGCGGGATTTTTATTTTCGGTTTTATTTTATTCAGGAGACGACACCGTGGAGATCGACTTTCAGAAAAGCGGCGGGCTGGTGCCGGCCATCATCCAGGACGAGCGCACCGGCGACGTGCTGATGCTCGGCTTCATGAATTCAGAGTCGCTCGCGGAGACGCAGCGGACCGGAGAAGTGGTGTTCTTCAGCCGCTCACGAAACAAACTCTGGAAGAAAGGCGAATCCAGCGGCCACGTTTTGCGGGTTCGCGAGCTGCGCGTGGATTGCGACGCGGATGCGCTCCTCGTTCGCGTCGAAGCCGTGGGTCCCGGCGTCTGTCATGAAGGTTACCGGAGCTGCTTCTTTCGGAAATTAGAGTCTGACGGAAGCGCCAAGATCATCGCCGAGCGCACGTTCGCCCCTGAAAAGGTTTATGGACAGGAGAAAACTCGATGAGCCGGCTGAAGCTGGGAATCCCCAAGGGCAGCCTGCAGGACGCTACGCTGGATCTTTTTTCGCGTGCCGGCTGGAAGATCACGCTGGGCTCGCGAAGTTACGTTCCGGCGATTGACGACGACGAAATCGAGTGTCTGCTGGTGCGCGCGCAGGAGATGGCGCGTTACGTCGAGTCCGGCGCGCTGGACACGGGGATTACCGGTCACGACTGGGTGGTGGAAACCGGCGCGGCGGTGGACGAATTGTCGGAGCTGATCTATGCCAAGCAGCGGCTGGCGCGCGTCCGCTGGGTTCTCGCCGTCCCAGAAGACTCTGCGATTCGGGAACCGCGCCACCTGGAAGGAAAAGTTATCGCGACCGAGGTCGTGCACATCACGGAGAGTTATCTTGCCAAGCACGGCGTCAGAGCCCGAGTGGAGTTTTCGTGGGGCGCCACCGAAGTCAAAGTGCCGCAACTTGCGGACGCGATTGTGGAAGTGACGGAGACGGGCTCGTCACTTCGCGCGAATCGTCTGCGCATCGTCGATACCGTGCTGGAGTCCGCGACCGTGTTCATCATGAATCGCGCCGCGGCAGCGGATTCCTGGAAACGCGAAAAAGCGGAAAACCTAATTCTGATGCTGCAGGGCGCAATCGCCGCCGCGAGCAAAGTGGGTCTGCTCCTGAACGTCCATCGCGACGATCTGCAGGCTGTTCTAGGGGTTCTCCCCGCGTTGAAGAAGCCGACGATTTCCGCTTTGAGTGACCCGGACTGGGTCGCAATCAACACCATCGTCGAGGAAGCTGTAGTCCGCCAGATTCTGCCAAAGCTAAAAGCCGCCAAGGCCCAAGGGATCGTCGAATATCCCTTGAACAAGATCGTGCTGTGATGCGCATCGTGAGACTTACGCGGGCGGTCGAGAAGAAGCTTCTGCGCGCGCGCCAGGAGCATGACGCAGAGGCTGAAGGCATCGCGTTGAAGATTGTCGGCGATGTTCGCCGGCGCGGAGACGCGGCATTGTCGGCTTGGGTGAAGAAACTCGACGGCATCGATCTCCACCGCGAAAGTTTGTGGATCTCCGGGGGCGAAATTAGCGCCGCCCGCAAGCAAGTTAGCCGCGATTTTCTTCGCGCACTGGAACACGCCGCTCGCAACGTCCGCCGCGTCGCGGAAAAACAGTTGCCGAAGCCATGGACGATGGAAGTCGAACCCGGTGTGAAAGTCGGCCAGGTGGTGCGCCCGATCGATGCCATCGGCTGTTACATCCCGGGCGGAAGGTTTGCGCTCGTTTCCACTATGGTGATGACGGTTGTGCCGGCCAAAGTTGCGGGCGTCCGGCATATCCAGGTGGTATGCCCGCGGCCGAACGCCGCGCTTCTGGCCGCCGCCGGCGTTCTGGGAGTCTCAAGCGTTGCCCGAATCGGCGGCGCGCAAGCCATCGCGGCTCTGGCCTACGGCACGAAGCGCGTGGCCCGTGTCGAAAAAATCTTCGGGCCGGGCAATCGTTTTGTTACCGCCGCCAAGCAACTCGTCAGCAGCGATTGCGCGATCGATCTGCCTGCGGGGCCAACCGAAGCGATTGTCCTGGCCTCAACTGGCAACCCGCGCTGGATTGCCACGGACTTGCTCGCGCAGGCCGAACACGCTCCCGATGCAGGCAGCTATCTTGTGACGACTTCAACGCGCCTCGCACGCCAGGTGCAAACTGAAGTGGCGCGGCAACTTCGACAATTGCCGTCGACAAACCCCGCCCAAATTTCGATGAGGCGCGTGGGCGCGATCCTGGTCGCGCCGTCCCTCCACGCGGCTTGCGAATTCGTAAATCGATTCGCGCCGGAGCATCTCGGTCTGCCCGGCGATGGAGACGTGCTCTTAAGGAAGATTCAAGCCACGGGGACCGTATTTCTCGGTCCTTGGGGCGCGCAACCGCTTGGTGACTACGCGAGCGGAAGCAATCATGTGCTTCCTACGGGCGGGTGGGCTCGCAAGAGAGGTGGACTCTCATCGGCAGATTTTGTGAAATGCATCTCCGTTCAAACGATCGACCGGCGGGGCTTCGAGCGTCTTGCTGGAACCGTCGAAACACTTGCGGCGTCGGAGGGGCTCGTGGCGCACCGCAACGCGGTGAGGGTCCGCCGATGAGAGTTCATTTGCCCGTGCGCAAAGCCATTCTGAATCGCCGCACCTACGAAGCACCTGCTGAGGGACGCTCAAACAAATTGCGGCTCGACTTCAATGAGAACACCGCGGGCTGCTCACGCGCGGTGCGACGCGCGCTTGCAAAACTCACTACCAAACAACTGGCGATGTACCCTGAATATCAGGCGCCAACGCGGCGGATCGCGCGCTACTTCGGTGTCCGCGCGGAAGAATTGCTGCTCACCAACGGCGGTGACGACGCGCTGCGCGTCTTCTTCGATACTTTCGTCGAGTCCGGCAGCAGCATCCTGATTTGCGAGCCCACTTTTCCTATGTATCGCTACTACGCGGAGATTTACGGCGCCCGGATTTCGGTGCTGCGCTACGGCAGCGAAATGGAATTCCCACTCGAGGGCGTCATCGCTGCGCTGCGCAGGCGGCCGCGCGTGCTCTTCATCGCCAATCCCAATAATCCGACCGGAACTCTGCTTCAAAAAGAAGAGTTTCGGAGAATCTTAAAAGCCGCCACGCACACTGCGGTAGTCATGGACGAAGCCTATGCGGAGTTTTCCGGCTTCACAGCGATGCCGTGGATTCGCAAGTATGCGCAGTTGTTTGTAGCAAAAACGTTTTCGAAAGTCGCCGGGCTGGCGGCCCTGCGCCTCGGCGCGGCGATTGCCTGCGCAGAGTCGCTCGCTCTGGTGCGGCGCGCCATGCCGCCCTTCCCCGTCAATCTCGCCGCTCTGGTGGCTACGGAAGCCGCCGTAGCCGATCGGACAACGATGCAGCGTTACGTGAATGGTGTTAAACGATTGCGCGCGTGGTTCGCGGCAGAATTAGAAAAGTTCGGTGTGAAGACATACCCGAGCGCCGGAAATTTTCTCCTCGCGAATTTTGGGCCAAGCGGGCCGCCACTCTTTCAGAAGCTGGAGAAGCAAGGAATTCTTCTCCGCGAGCGAAGCAAGGACATCGGACCCGGGTTTGTGCGCATCACCATTGGAACGCAATCCGAAATGCGGCGGTTGCTGAAGTCAATTCGAAAGGAACGGACAGTTCCGGCCTGAAGTCCGGAGCTGCAAACGAGCTCACGATGCCACGCACAGCAAGAATTCATCGCAAGACAAACGAGACGGACATCCGCTTGACGCTGAATCTGGATGGACGTGGAAAAGCACGCATCGCCACGGGAATACGCTTCTTCGACCACATGCTCGAGCTGGTCGCGCGCCACGGCGCGTTTGATCTGGACGTGGACGCGCGCGGCGATCTCGATGTGGACCAGCATCACACCGTGGAAGATGTGGGAATTACTCTCGGCGAAGCAGTGCGAAAAGCCCTCGGTTCCAAGCGCGGCATTTTGCGTGCGGGCTATTTCCTAATGCCCATGGACGAAACACTCGCCGCTGCGGCCGTGGATCTTGGCGGAAGGCCTTACTGCGTCGTGAAGGCAAAGATCGCCGCCAAACGCATCGGCGATTTCCAAGTAGAGCTGGTGGAGGATTTCTTCCAGGGCTTTGCGCAGGCCGCGAAGGCCAACGTCCATCTGCGTGCCCTGTGCGGGCGGTCGTCGCATCATCAGGTCGAGGCCATGTTTAAAGCGTTCGCGCGCGCTTTGCGCTTCGCCGTGGCGCGCGACAAACGCCTGCGAAAGATTTTGCCCAGCACAAAGGGGCTGCTATGAAAGTGACGATCGTCGATTACGGCGCAGGCAATGTTCCCTCTGTGGAACGCGCGTTGCAACGTCTCGGTGCAGAATCCGAGCGGACAAGTTCGCCCGAACGCATTTCGAAAGCAGAAGCTCTTCTGCTGCCAGGCGTAGGACATTACGCCGCTCTGGTTCGCGCTCTCGATGAACAACATATGCGCGCGCCCTTGATCGCCGCCATCCGGCAGGGCGTTCCTTTTCTGGGCATCTGCTTGGGGCTGCAGGTGCTGTACGAATCGAGCGAGGAAGCGCCCCAACTGCGCGGCCTGCATTTGCTACCGGGCACAGTGTGCGCGTTGCCATCAAACGTGAAACTCCCGCACATGGGCTGGAATCAGGTCACTTCAACTGGTACTTCACGCCTGCTCGAAGGCATCGAATCCAGCGCCTATTTCTACTTCGCCCACTCTTACGCGGTTCTCGATTCGAATGGAACATCGGCGGCAACTTCTTCCCACGGAGCGCCATTCGCCGCCGTCGTGGAAAAGCAAAATATGTTCGCCGTGCAATTTCATCCGGAAAAGAGCGGTGACGCGGGCGCGCGCCTGTTACAGAACTTTCTGAGGATTGCGCCATGAGCCTCGCGCATCGGATCATTCCGTGCCTCGATACCGACGGCGAACGCGTCGTTAAGGGAGTCAACTTCCTTGGGCTGCGCGATGCCGGCGATCCCGTAGCACTGGCGGCGCGTTACAACGAGGACGGCGCGGACGAATTGGTAGTGCTGGACATTGCCGCATCGCGCGACCGGCGCCCGACGTTTCTTGAAACCATACGGCGCGTCGCCGCGGAATTGGCCATCCCTCTCACAGCCGGCGGCGGCATTCGAACGCTCGAAGATGGCCGCGCCGTGGTGCGCGCGGGAGCAGACAAAATCACCGTGAATACCGCGGCGGTGGAACGGCCCGGGCTCATTTCTGAATTATCGCAGGAATTTGGCGCACAAGCCGTCGTCCTGGCGATTGATGCAAAGCGCGCCGGCGATCATTGGGATGTCATGGTTCGTGGCGGAAGGGAATCCGCATCTCTCGATGCCCTCGACTGGGCGAAGAAGGGCGTGCAATTTGGCGCGGGAGAAATCCTGCTGACCTCCGTCGATCGCGACGGAACACAGATGGGCTTCGACACAACGCTTACGGCCGCAATTTCCAAAGCTGTTTCCGTCCCAGTGATCGCCTCCGGCGGAGCCAAATTGCCGGAACATTTCGTCGACGTTTTCAATGAAGGCGCGGCGGATGCTGCGCTGGCAGCATCGATCTTTCACGACGGCGTGCAGCCCATTCGTGCGCTGAAGGAATTTCTTGCAGCTCGCGGCGTCGAGGTACGCCTGCCGTGCTGATTCCTTGCATCGATCTGCAAGACGGACAAGCGGTTCAGTTGGTTCACGGGAGGAAGCGCGAACTTGCCGTCGCCGACGTCTTCGGCTTATTGAAGAAATTCAAGAAATATCCCTGGTTGCACGTCATCGACCTCGATGCCGCCATGGGGAAAGGCCAGAACGACAAACTCGTGCGCGACCTTTGCACCAGTGCGCGAAAAGATTTCGGCATGAAAGTGCGCGCCGGCGGCGGGATTCGAACCGTTTCTCGCGCCCAAGAAATTGCCGGGTGGGGCGCGAGCCAGGTCATTGTCGGAAGCGCCGCTTTCCGCGGCGGAAAAGTAAACACCGGATTTCTGCGGCGGCTCGCAAAAAAAGTTCGCCGAAAACAAATCATTATCGCACTCGACACTGCCAGCGGAAACATCACCATTCACGGCTGGCGCACGCGCATCGCGCTTCAGGCAGAGGCAGTGATGACGCAGCTCGAACCCTACTGCGCAGGGTTCTTGTGCACCGACGTGGACCGCGAAGGCACGATGACCGGCGCGAACCTCGAATGGTTTCGCAAGCTGCGCGACGCGACATCCCATCCGATTATCGCCGCGGGCGGCATCAAAACGCGCCGCGAGATCGCCGCATTGGAAAAGTTAGGAATGGATGCCGCCGTCGGCATGGCCGTGTACAAGAACCGGCTGCGCTAACCGGCGCGCTCCATCCTCGTTGGGTATTCTCTCAAGCCCCGTGATTTGGCAAAGCGCATCCTACCGCGTCAGCGCAGATAGGCGTCGGTGATGTACTGCTGCACCATGCGCTGGGTGTTGAAGAAAGAGCCATTGATGGCAATGGCGTGCTGCATGACTTCCAGAAACTTGGCGCGATCGTTGTAGTACATCGGAAGAATCACGCCCTCCAGCTTGGCGTAAAGCGATTCGGCTTCGGCCTTGTTATCAGCGGGAGCATTGCCGGCAACGGCGCGCCGCGATTCGCCGATGCACCATCCAGTGACCCCCTCAATGTGGCCTTCCACCCACCAGCCGTCAAGAATGCTCAGGCTCGGCACGCCATTTAGTGCGGCCTTCATGCCGCTGGTGCCGGAAGCTTCGAGCGGGAACTGCGGCGTGTTGAGCCAGAGGTCTACGCCGGAAGTTATCTTCCCGCCGAGCTCAAGATTGTAGTCGTCCAGGAAAACCACGGGCACCGATTTCCGCAGCGCTTTTTTCGCCTGAAAAATCCGGCGAATGATGTCCTTGCCGCCTCCATCATTCGGATGCGCCTTGCCGGCATAAATAATCTGGAAGTGGCCGGCGTTCTTGGCAATCTCCCGGAGCCGGTCGAGATCGGCCAGGATCAAGTCGGCGCGTTTGTATCCCGTTGCGCGGCGCGCGAAACCGATCGTGAACGCTTCCGAATCGAACTTGAGTCCGGTCTTCTTGCGCACCGTCTCGAGCAAATCGAACTTGGCGATCAGATGCGCCGCCCAAACTTCTTCCGCGGGCAAGCCCAGCGCGCTACGCAAACTGTAGTTGTCCTCGCGCCACGAGGGGATGTAGCGGTCAAAGAGTTGTTGAAAGGGAGGCGAAGTCCACGTCCCGGCGTGCACCCCGTTGGTGATGGCCTCGATCGCTGCCCCCGGAAACATCTGGCGCGAAGTTTCGCCGTGCTGCTTGGCAACGCCGTTGACGTAAGTGCTCAAGCTCAGGGCTAGCTGCGTCAAATTGAGGGATGCCCCGAGGCGCGCCGCTTCCCGCAAGTCCGGGAAATTCTGCTCGGCCTGCAAGACGCGCTTCATCAGATCCGCAGTAGGAGCATCTTTCAAATCGAGAAACTCCGTCTGGCCGGGAAATACTCGTGTGAGATATTCCATCGGGAAGCGGTCGTGTCCCGCGGGCACCGGCGTATGTGTGGTGAAAACGCACTTGCTGCGGACCTTTTCGATGTCCTCGCTGCGGATGGATTTGCGCCCGGCCTTCGTCGTTTCGTCGTACAGCAATTGCAGCGCCAGCAGCGCCGCGTGGCCTTCGTTCATGTGGTAGCGCGTGAGGTCGTTGTAGCCGAGCGCGCGGAGCATGCGCACGCCTCCGATGCCCAGCACGACTTCCTGGCACAAACGATAGTAGGAATCACCGCCATATAGAGTGCCGGTGAGGTTGCGGTCGGCTTCGGCATTGGAAGGAAGGTCGGCGTCGAGAAAATAAATGGGAACTTCAAAACTGCGCACCCCTTTTGCGGAATACCGCCAACAGCGCAGCTCGACGTGGCGGTTTTCTATCGAGACGCTGGCGCGGGCGGTTTCTTCCTTCAAGAAGTCTTCCACGCGCCACTCGACCGGTTCTTCAGTTTGCGAGCCATCTTCGGCGAGGCGCTGGGTGAAGAAGCCTTTGCGGTAAAGCAAGGAGATGGCCACCATGGGCAGCCGCAGGTCGGCAGCGGCGCGAATCGTGTCGCCCGCAAGAACGCCGAGTCCGCCGCTGTAGCTCGGCATGGCGTTCTCCAAGGCAATCTCCATCGAAAAGTAGGCGACGATACGCTTTACGGAATTTACCTGACTGGCCATTTCACTCGCTTCTCTTTTGGGTACGAGAAACCGCCACCGTGCGAAAAAACACGCATCTTTAAACCATAGATTGTCAGGGATTCGCGGCGCGCAAGCAAGCGCTGAGGAGTCACCACGTGCCCATAGGTCCCGTTCCGGTATTCTCGCACAACCCCGAAAAGCAAAGAGGGGCGCCGCAGCGCCCCTCCTCGGTTGAATTGCCTTTGTAGCTAGCAGCCGCTTCGTTAGAACTCGAAACGCACGGACAACTGCGCCTGGCGCGGATCACCCACGCCGACGCGGAGGAAGCCGTCGAAGTTGAAGAGGCCTGGCGTGCTCAGGGGGTTCACGTTGTTCTTGTTGTTGAAAGTGTTGAACATTTCGATCCTCGGGATGAGCTGCATGCGCTCGCCGAAACGGATCGGGCGATCGACGCCGAAGTCGAAGGTGAAGAAGGCGTTGTCCTTGCGAAGTGTATTGCGCTGAATGGTGACTCCGCTTTGGATGCGGTTGGCCACGGAAATCGGTTGTGCGGAATGCGCTTGCATGCGCACGTTCCCGTGGAAGCCCCAGGGCAGATCAGCAACCGTGTATGCGTTGAATTTGTGGCGCTCGTCGCGATCGCTGTAGCCATATTCAGCCTTAAGATTGAAAAGATTCGCATAGCGGAAAGTGAACGGATCGCGCTCGTTGGAGTCGTCGTCGCGATCGCTGGAATACGTGTAGTTGGCGTCAAAAAGAAAATGGTGGCTCATGCGCTTGCGCATGCCGATGGTGAACCCCCGGTAGAGCGACTTCGCCGAGCTGACCGTGTCCGTAATCGTTCCTAGATTCGGGAAGGGAGGAGCAAAATTGACGGGGTCCAAAGCGCTTAAGTAAGTCACGGTTGCCGCCCCTCCCGTGGGCGGAACGCAGACGCCCGTGGGATCCAACGCTAACCCGTTGTTGGTACAAGTCGTCGCAGCCAGGGCACTTGTGCTGCGAGCTACGTTTGGGTTGGTGAATCGCGTAAGGTGCACACCCTTCGACCAAGTAAAGTCGGCGTAAGCGGCGTAGTCACCGACGACTTGCTGTTCATAACCCACGTCCATCGTGTAGATCCGCGGGTTCGCGTAACTCTTGCTGAGCACGGTGACGCCAGCCTGAAACGGGAACGTGCCCGCGGGCAAGAGTGGAATGGGAGTTGTCAGTGGATAAGTCGGCGCAGGGCCACCAGCTGAATTCTGTTGGCAAACACCCCCAATCTTGAAGAGGCAACTCGCAGCAGCAATCTCCTGTTGCTGGACTCCGTTAGTGGTGATCGGGCCAACTTGGGTCAACATGTTCTGCCGGGCGTTGAAAATACCCGCACTAGCGCGCAACGCCGACTTTCCATTGCCCCGGATGTCCCATGCGAAGCCCACACGGGGCTGGAATTCCTTGTACTGATTGGGGAGGAATCCGGTCGAATCAAATGCCGGATCGCTAAGGTCTTGGCCGTAAGCAGTCTTTGACGGCGCTATCGTGGGATTGGGGAATTTCTGAGCATCCCAGCGCAGGCCATAGTTAAGGGTAAAGTTGCGCCAGACTTTCCACGTGTCCTGAATGAAAAGAGAATAATCTTCGTTGGCGAAATTCGCCTTACCGGACTGATCGAGTGTTTCCCCAGCGGTCGTTGGACCATGCTGCAAGTAAAGCAGCAGCGGACCGCCGACAGTGCTTCCCGCCGCGCACATCTGATTGAACGGTGCATTTTGGGTGATCCAACCTGTGAAAGTACCACTCGCGGTGAAACACTCGCCGGCATTGGGACCGAACCCATTCGCGGCAGGAGTGGCGGCATAGCGTAGGAAACCGTCCACGCTGTCGAAAATGTAGCGGCCCGTGAAGAAACCGCGGAAGATCTGCGAGTTTCGGCTGTGAATCCACTCTCCGCCGAACTTCCAGGTGTGCTTTCCCTTGACAAGGGAGAAATTGTCTCGAATATCAGTGCGGTAGAAAAGCTCATCAACGGCCGGCTCAAGGAAGAAAGGCTCCCCGAAACGGAATGTCGTCCCAAAGCCCATCGCCGTGTCCGGCACGCTGGAGGGATTGATGGTGTTGCGCGGGCGACTTTCTCTCGCATAGGTAAAGTGTGCTTCGTTCAGCATGGTGTTTGAGAGGGTGCTGATCCAGTTGGTGCTGACGGCCTGAATCTTTGAGGGTCCCTCGATACCGTTGGCGGATGTTCCGTAGGTAGGAACGTCGAAGGTCTGGTTCGGATTCTTGGACCAGTCATAGTTGTAGGAACCGAAGATCTGGTTCTTGGCGTTCAAGTTGTAATCCACACGGCCGAAGATCGCGGCGTTGCGTACCTGATGGATCACTGGAAGGCTTTCGTCTGTGTTCTTGAATGGCGACGGAAAAGTCGCCGTGTTGAAGTAATTCAGAAGCGCTGCGCGCTGGCATTCCGCGCTGCCGTTTATCGCGGCATCATCCGTTCCCGCGACCGGCTTCGCCACGGAGCAGGCCGGTCCAAGCGATGCCCCCAAATTCTTGCGATTCAGATTTTCGCGGATGCCTTCACCGGCGGCGAAGAAAAAGAGCTTATCCTTGACGAGGGGGCCACCAAGGCTGCCGCCGAACTGATTGCGGCGAAAACCATCGAGCGGCTTGCCGTCCGAAGTCGCCGCGGTCAAGGATTCGGTGCGGAAGTATTCAAAGCCAGAGCCGTGAATGGCGTTGGTGCCGGATTTCGTGACGACGTTGATGACGCCACCAGCGCTGCGGCCGAACTCGGCGTTGGCGCCGCTCGCTGTGATTTGAAACTCCTTTACGGCTTCCAGCGTGATATCAATCGCCGCGCGCTGGCCGCCCATTTGCTCACCAAAGAATCCGTTGTTATAGTCCCCGCCGTCGAGGCTGATGTTGTTGAAGATGCCGCGCTGCCCGTTGATGTTGATTTCGTCGCCGTCCGGGCCCTGGGAGATACTTACGCCGGGAGTCAGCGTGAGCAGGTCTTCAAACTTGCGGCCGAGAACGGGGGTAGTAGCCACAGCCAATTCATCCAGAGTGGAAGAGGATTCCGTTTTTGTGACTTCCACGATCGGCACGTCGGTGACGACGATCTGCTGCGCGACCGACGAAACCTTCATGGTCACGGGCAGCGTGATGGTTTGCCCGACGGTGAGATTCACATTTTCCTGAACGATCGTAGCGAACCCGGCTTTGCTGATGGTGAGGGTGTAGCGGCCCGGGGCAAGACTCAGAAAGGCGAAATGACCGTCCGTGTTGGTGGTATCCGTCTGTACGAAATTGGTCGCTAGGTTCTTTGCTTCGACGGTCGCGCCCGCGACGCTTCCCCCTTTTTCATCGAGAACATCTCCCTGCACGGTTCCCGCCGAGATCTGCGACTGTCCCGACCCCCGGGAGGCCAACCCCAACGCGAGTGTCAAGACAAAAAACGCACACAACAGTCTTCTCATTTTCTCTCCCCCAGACATCACAACCCCTATTCGCCCGAGCCCTGGAATTCCTCAGAAGGTTGAGGCGGCTCGCTAAAACGAATGCTGCGAGGGAGTTTATGCTGAGACGGTCCAAAAGTACAAGAGTGGCGCCTGTGGAAACCTCCGGCGCTTCGGAGCAAGTTTTGGATGCAATTCATCGGTTTGCGGAAAGGCATCATGGATCTTGAAGGTTGGCGGAGCGTAATGCCAGCTATGTTCGTGTCCCGTGGAAACAATTCTCCACGTGAGCGAGCTTGCCGTCGTGAGCGTGACGTCCTCGATCCAGAAGCGTGGCTTCGGCCGGAAACAAACGCCATTGGCGGTGTCCAATAATGAACAACTTCCTTTCCCCATTATGAAAACGTTTGGGTCGCTTCGCGCATCTAACTATATGAAAGAAAGATCTGAGGAAGCACGAGAACGGTTGTGGGGATAAGTCAATGGGCCTGGGTGGAATGGATTCGATGCTTGGGAAGCGAAACTGCACGGTGGGTTCTTGTAATAGCGCCGCGACTATTACACTGGATCACCAGGCTCTTTGCCTGAGCCACTTCCTGATTCGTTGTTATGAAAGGCTGGACGGCCTTGATGCGCGAGGCCGCAAGTTCAGCGCCGAACCCATCGACATGGTTTCCATGCGAGCCTTTATCGAGGAATGCTCTCGAAAGGCGCTCGATGTCAGCCTGCAATCTCAAAACCTGAGCAATCTTCAGCGCGGACGCTTACTGGACATTTTACTCTGGGCCGGCGAACTGTTCTTGTTGCTGCGAGCTCCACGCCTCACCCTCGCCCAATCCATAGCTTCCTCTGAAGGTCGGCCCGCGGCCCGCGCGGCTTCTCCAAATCTCTGAGTTTCTCAATTTTCCGATTCTCTTTTCCTTAGGTAAACAAAAACGAGTCGGTTTTTCAACGCTTGGGCCGCGCTGAATCGGTTTGAGCGTGACTTCGCCAGTCTCCAGATCTATGAGCCCCAAAGAGCCTATATTTTTCTGAGTGTGGGCATCCCTTATACGATGAGCTGGAACGGCCTACGGAGGGCGGGGTTTTCTTGCGCTCAGCCTGCTGGTCCATGCGCATGGCGCCATCATTTGGCCGTCTGCGCGAAGTCACAATCCTCTTCTGGGAGGGCGACGATGAGAATAGGAATGGTTGCAATTCTAGTTTTCGCGACAACCATGAGCATTCAGGCCAAAGACGCGCCGGCCTATGAAAAAGGCGTGCTGATTCAAATGGAATCTTCGTCTTGCGGTTACGCGGAAAAAGATGGCAAGACCATCGCGGGCGAGATCTTTGGAACGGACGGCCAGCACAAGAACACCAAGGTAGTGATGTGCCAGGAATACGTGTTGCAGACGGAGCGGGTCACCTATCGCATCAGGCCGAAAGACGATAAACACCCAGTACTCTTGCCGGTGGGCGAAGCCGCTCAATTCCGGATTCACAAGGACAAGTTGCTGCTTCGAGTTCCCGAAGCCGACGGCAAGGAGCGGGAATACTTTGTTCTTTCTATGACTCCTCGATCGGATGTCACGGTGGCCAGCAAGCCGTCGGCGCGAGGAGAAATTCGCTAGTAACCAAAGGCCAAGCGCGAGTCAGTCATAGATAGATGTCCTCGCCGAACTGGCGGTGTTCGGCACAAGTGCGGGATTGCGAAGATTTCCCCTCCTGAACTCCTGCAATCCCCCACTTGGATTTAGCCCCGGCATCCAGATTTGCATTCTTTATCCAAACTCCGAAGAATCTCCGCAGCATACCTTCCCTGAAGTCTGACGCAACTCTCCACTAATCTGAGAGAATTACCTTTGGTGCGCGAGAGACCACGTTTGTCTTGTCCGCTCCATGATCCTGCCGCAACATGAATCGAAGTGAGGGATGGGCCAAAGCAGGCCCAGCGCATGGCATCCGTTCTTCAAATCCAGGATCTTCACGTTTCGTACCGTTCGAGCGAAGGTGTCCTCTGCCCGGCGTTAAACGGCGTCAGTTTTGGACTCATGCCCGGCGAAATATTGGGCGTCCTCGGCGAATCCGGATCGGGCAAAAGCACTCTCGCCGTATCGCTTGTGCGGCTCCTTCCCGGGAATGGGGAGATCACTCGCGGGGCTGTCCACTTTGAAGGGAAGGATCTTTTGCAGGCCAAGCCGGAGGAACTGCAGCAAATCCGTGGCCGGCGCATTTCGCTGATTTTCCAAGAGCCATCTCTTGCACTCCATCCAACCATGCGCGTCGGTGAACAGGTTCGCCGGGTACTGGCCGCGCACGGTTCCCCGGGAAAAAGCGCGCTCCGCGAACGGACCCGTCAAGTTTTCGCAGAAATCTTTCCTGAAGAGGCGGACCGCATTTCGCGCTCTTATCCGCACCAGCTTAGCGGAGGACAGCGCCAACGCGTGCTGATCGCGCAAGCGATCGTCTGCGGCCCTTCTGTGGTGATTGCCGATGAGCCGACCGCGTCGCTCGACCCCGCGACGCAAATGGAAATTCTCCGAGTGTTTCGAACGCTCAGGGAAAGACTTGGTCTCGCGATGATCTTCATCACCCACAACCCAGCTCTACTCTCCGGCTTTGCCGATCGTGTGCTGGTCCTTTACGGCGGCCAGATCGTCGAATGTGGTCCAGCCGAAACCGTGCTCGCGTCGCCCCGGCATCCCTACACAAAGGCTTTGTTCCAGTCTGTTCCGGCGGTTTCGGAAGGGCGCGGAAACGGTCGTAACACGAGGTTACCGGTAATCCCCGGCGATTCCTCGCAGTCGTCCTTGCCCCGCGAAGGTTGTCCGTTCGAGCCGAGGTGCACGGAAAGAATGGACATTTGCAGAGAGCGTGAGCCCGCGCTGGTGAACTTAAGTGAGTCTCATGTAGTTTCTTGTTTTAAGTATGAAAGTTAAAGGATCTGACGGCGGCCAAGACATGCAGCCACTCTTGAAGGCAGAAAATCTCGTGAAGCGCTATGCAAAGCGGAGTCTCGCTGGCGCGCGAGAGGAGCTGCTCGCTCTGGATGGCGTGTCCTTCACCATTTTTCCCGGGACCACGCTGGCAGTTGTCGGCGAATCCGGATCGGGCAAGAGCACGCTGGCATCCTGTCTCGCCTGTCTCGAATCCCCTACGGCGGGAAACATTTGGTTTGAAGGAAAAGACCTCGTCAAGCTCGGGGAGCGCGCGCGCCGTCAAGTTCGCCCGCAAATCCAACTCATATTTCAAGATCCCGCAAGCTCTTTGAACCCAAGATGGAGTGTCCTCGAGACACTGATTGAGCCGTTGATTTTACGGCGCAAATTCAAGCCTGAAGAAATGAAGCCGCGCGCGAATTCCTTGCTCGAACGAGTTGGTCTTTCCCCAGACATTGTGGAGCGGCTTCCCACCGAGTTGAGCGGTGGTCAACGCCAAAGGCTGGCCATCGCTCGCGCATTGGCGCTCGAGCCCAAGCTGTTGATTCTGGATGAGGCGCTTTCGGCTCTCGATTGTTCGATGCAAGCGCAGATCGCCAATCTCTTGGTGGAGCTGCAAAGCTCTCTGGGGATGACGTATTTGTTCATTACGCACGACCTGGCCATGGCCGCTCACCTGGCTGACGAGATCGCCGTGATGAATCGTGGCCGGATCGTGGAGCAGGGCCCGGCGGATAATATCTTGAAGCAGCCCCAGCATAAGACTACGCGCCAACTGCTCGCGGCCGTACCGAGAATCGCCCGCGCGGCGCTGCCTGCGGTGGAGCAATGATGCGCTACCTGCTGCGCCGGATGGGTCACGCTTTGTTTTTACTTGCCGGCGTGTCCATTCTAGCTTTCCTTTTCACGGCGTTGGCCCCGGGAAACTATTTCGACGAAATGCGTTTGAACCCGCAGATTGCGCCGGAAACGGTGGCGGCTCTGCGCGCCCAATATGGTTTCGACAAGCCGCTGCCCGTCCGCTATGCGTCCTGGCTGAATTCCGTAATTCACGGCGAGATGGGATTCTCGTTTGGCTATAACAGTCCCGTTGCGCCACTTCTGGTGGTGCGCGCGAGGAACACGCTGCTCCTGACAATTACGGCCACGCTGCTCGCCTGGGCGATCGCTCTGCCACTCGGCGTATGGAGCGCGGAGCGTCTCGGACGTTTGCCCGACCGTTTGCTTTCATGGGGAACCGCCGCGCTCTTGGTAATCCCCGACTTGTCGCTTGCGTTGGGACTCCTGGTGCTCGCCGTGAGGAGTGGATGGTTTCCGACGGGAGGCATGGCTTCCGTCGATTTTGAAACTCTTTCACTCCTCAACAAGTTGCGCGATCTGGCGTTGCACATGATTCTGCCCGTGATGGCGCTCGTGCTCTCCGCTCTGCCGCTGCTCGTTCGTCATGTGCGCGCAGCCGTAGCGGATGTGCTCAAGGCTCCGTTTCTGCTGGCTGCCGTGGGGCATGGCATACCGAGACGCACGCTCTTGTATCGGTATGCGCTTCCGGCGGCGGCGAATCCTTTGATCTCCCTTTTTGGTTTCAGCATCGGTGCATTGTTGAGCGGATCGCTCCTGATCGAAGTGGTGATGAGCTGGCCAGGACTCGGGCCGCTGTTATTGGAGGCCATCCTGGCGCGCGATCTATACCTAGTTGTCGGAGGAATCCTGTTCTCGACGCTTTTCCTGGTTGGAGGAAATTTGCTGGCCGACTTGCTTCTTTACTGGGCTGATCCCCGAATCCGCACGGAGAGCGGCGCACGATGAGGCCGCGGCGCACCTTCGCGAAATGGCTCGTCGTGCTTGGCATGCTGCATGGGATTGTGGTCTGCGCGGGTTTCTTCGCCCCTTACGATCCCGTCGAGCAGGACCGCAAAAGCCCGTATCTACCGCCCATGCGACTTCATCTCATGGATGCGAACGGCCATCTCCACATGCGGCCCTTTGCGTATTCGCTGAGATTGCGCGAAGGCTCGTTCGACCAATATGAGGAAGACACCACGGAGCTCCGTCCCGTGAAGTTTTTCCTGAGAGGGGCTCGCTATTGGATTCTGGGATTCCTGCCAGGCCGAATGCACTTTTTCGGCGCCGAGAACACGCGGATCTATCTTCTCGGCACTGATGCTTATGGCCGCGACCAGTTTTCGAGATTTCTCTTTGCCGGGCAGGTGTCCCTACTTGCCGGCCTTCTAGGTGCCGGGCTCACACTACTCCTCGGCTTGTGCGTTGGTGCGGTGGCAGGCTACTATGGCGGTTGGAGAGACAGCGTGCTCATGCGCTTCGCTGAACTCTTTCTGGCGTTGCCGTGGCTGTATCTTCTTTTCGCTCTCCGCGCTTTCCTGCCTCTAGCGGTCGGCCCGCTTGAGGCTTTTTTTCTGATCATCGCGGTCATCGGTGCAGTAGGCTGGGCCCGTCCTGCGCGACTCGTTCGTGGCGTCGTACTTAGCGCCAAAGAGCGCGACTTCGTTCGCGCCGCGCGTGGATTCGGAGCCTCAAACGGATACTTGCTCCGGCGCCACATCTTGCCGGAAACTTCCAGTGTGCTTTTGACACAGGCAGCGATTCTCATCCCACAATACGTGCTGGCGGAGATGACCCTTTCGTTTCTCGGGCTGGGGGTCCCCGAGCCGGTGCCAAGCTGGGGAAACCTTCTCTCCAGCCTCCAGCAATACAGCGTGCTGGTCTCTTATTGGTGGATGTATTTGCCCGCCCTGATCATGGTCCCGTTCTTTCTAGGGTACCTGGGGCTTGCGAGTTCATTGCAGGAGCGCAGGGAGGCGTACAAGATAGAAATGAGCAGTCTCGGGAGCCTGCCGTGAAAAGACCGAGAGCCAATACCTATTGCAACTGGATCCTCTCGGGCCTGCTCCTGCCCCTTCTCGCTCTCGCGAGCCACCAAGCTGCTGCCTCTCCCCGACAGAAAAGCGCAGAAGAAGAGTTACTCGTACTCCCGGGAGAAGTGGGCCGGCCAGGAGGGCGCCTCGTCATGTCGCTCCGTGGCGAACCGAAGACCTTGAATCCATTGATTGTTGCTGACACGCGATCCCGCGAAGTCATCGCCGTCATGCAGGCCGACCTCGTCCATATCAACCGCGCGACGCAACTGACGGAACCTGCACTGGCCAAGTCGTGGAAAATCTCTCCCGATGGGCTTACATACACGCTCGTTCTCCGGCAAGGGATCAAGTTTTCGGACGGGCAGCCGCTCGATGCGGACGATGTGCTCTTCACGTTCCGCCTGTATCTCGACGAAAACGTTCATGCTACGCAGCGAGACCTCTTGATTGTCGGCGGAAAACCGATCGTTGTCCGCAAAGTTGACGCGCACACCGTAGTTTTTCAGCTGGCCAAAACTTACGGCGTCGGCGAAAGGCTGTTCGATGGGTTGGCGATTCTTCCCCGGCATCTCCTGGAGAAACCCTACCAGGAAGGGAAGTTGGGGCAGATCGGATCCCTGGCCACGGCCGCGGATCATTGGGCGGGGCTCGGGCCGTTCCGGCTGAAGGAGTACGTCGCAGGGCAACGGCTGGTCTTGGAGCGCAATCCTTATTACTGGAAATCGGATGCCAAAGGCAATCGCCTGCCTTACGTGGATGAACTCGTATTTCTATTCGTGCCGAACGCGGATGCGCAGGTCTTGAAGTTCCAATCGGGCGAGACGGATGTGATCAGCCAGTTGGGCGCGGAAAATTTCTCCGTACTATCGAAGCAGCAGCGCGGTTACACGATGGTGGATGCCGGGCCGGGACTGGAGTACAACTTTCTCTTTTTCAATCTGAGCGATGCCGGCGAGAAAACATCGCCGGAGATGCAGCGGAAACAAAAATGGTTCCGCGAAGTGAAGTTTCGGCAAGCGGTTTCGGCCGCGGTGGACCGCGAGGCTATCGTGCGGCTTGTCTATCAGGGGCGCGGCTCGGCCCTTTGGGGACTGGTGGCGCCGGGCAACCGGCGATGGGGGAATGAAAAACTCGCTCATCCAGCGCGGTCGCTCGAGCGCGCACGCACACTTCTCAAGGAGGCGGGGTTTTCCTGGAGCAACGGCCCCAACGGAGAATCCACGCTCTTGGATTCCGGCGGAAAACGCGTGGAATTTTCCATCCTCACGAGCTCTTCGAATGCCGATCGCGCCAAGATGGCGGCGCTCGTTCAGGACGACTTGAAACAACTAGGAATGCGCGTTCAAGTTGTGCCGCTCGAATTTCGCTCCCTGCTCGATCGCGTCACGCAGACGAAAGAATACGATGCCTGCGTGATGGGAATCGCGAGCTTTGACGCCGACCCGAATTCCGACATCAATGTGTGGCTATCGAGCGGTGGAACACATTTGTGGAACCCCTCGCAAGCGCACCCCGCCACTCCGTGGGAAGCGGAAATCGATCGTTTGATCGAGGAGCAAATGTCCGCACGCACCTTCGAGCAGCGGAAGAAAATTTACGACCGCGCGCAGGAGGTTCTGGCCGAGAATCAGCCCATGATTTTCCTGGCCAGCCCGAATATTCTTGCCGGCGCCAAAAACTCCATCGGCAATTTTCATCCCGCCGTTCTGGAACCGTACGTACTCTGGAATGTGGAGCAGCTCTACCTCAAAATGGGGACGGAGAATGCCACTCGATGAGCCCCGTTTTGACCAAGGCCGCGAAGAAGCCGCCCGCCGCGTGGAACGACACGAAGCTCGTCAAGGCTTGTCTCTCTGGCGATGAGGAAGCGTGGTCTTTGCTCATCGATAAGTACAAGGCACTCATCTATTCGATTCCCGTGAAATACGGTTTGTCACGGGAGGAAGCCGCAGACGTTTTTCAGGCCACCTGCACGGAACTTCTCGTGCGCCTGCCCGACCTACGCGAACCGCGTGCGCTGCCCAAGTGGCTGATGCAGGTGGCGCGCCACGAAAGTTACCGCTGGAAGCGGCAAGGGCAGCACACGGTGAGCCGCGATGATGAGGAAACGGATTTACCGGAGCCGGCCACGCCCGCGGTAGCCGAAAGTCTCGTTCACCAGACGCAGCAAGAGCAGATGCTGCGAGAAGCCATGGCGATGCTGAAGCCGCAATGCCGGCGGCTGGTGGAGCTGCTGTTCTTTGAAACGCCTTCACGGCCTTACACGGAGGTTGCGGCGGAACTGGGCCTCGCCGTGGGCTCCATCGGATTTACCCGCCAGAAATGCCTGGAGCGGCTACGGGGGCAACTCGAGGAACTGGGTTTTAACTGATGCCCGCAACCCTCAGGAAAAATTCAAACGACATGCTGATAGCCGAGCTGGGGCAACTATCCAGCGAACCGGCGCGCCGCAAGTTTCTCGCCCAACACAAGAAGTTGATCCGCCAGGAGATTGTCGAGCAACTCTCGCAATTGGTGGTCCAGAAAGTCCGCGTAAGCACGCAAGAAGCACTCTGCTTGGCTGAGGCTGCGGTGCTTATCGCAAAACGCCTGCGCCGGAAAGAGGTTCTCGCGCTTGGCTTGCGCGCAAAGGCCAACGCTCTCTATTCCTCCGGCGATAACCGGTCCGCCATCGAGCACCATCAACAGGCTTTCCGGCTTTACGAGACCTTGGGCATTTGGAACGAAGCCGCGCGGACTTTGAGCAGTTCTATCCAGCCGATGATCCTCGCAGGTGAGTACGACCAGGCGTTTCAGGCTGCGGAACGTGCGCGAGAAATTT